>Ga0209389_1001450_pt1 | contig 16727 bp, 20 predicted proteins | sample CowpearedBW_FD_187526 | JGI IMG/M metagenome (GOLD analysis project Ga0209389, IMG submission 187526) | Root nodule microbial communities of legume samples collected from California, USA - Cow pea red BW (SPAdes) (version 2) | ecosystem: Host-associated > Plants > Roots > Nodule | place: USA...
TCACACATTGATCCGCCAGCGTCATCTTACGCCATCATGTGGAGGGCACGCCCCTACCGCGGAGAGAACCATGGACCCGGCAAGGATGTTCAAGGAGAGCTTGACCTCACGCCCGGAATTAGAGAACGGCCTGGGCCATTATCGGACTAACGCGCTGCAGCAAAAAGCATCTCTATTCGATCACTTCATCAGCCCGAACAAGTAAAGACGGCGGCACGGTGAGGCCGAGCGCTTTGGCCGTCTTCAGGTTGATCATCATTTCGAATTTGGTCGGCTGCTCTACCGGCAGATCAGCAGGCTTGGTGCCTTTGAGGATCTTATCGACGTAGCCGCCTGCACGGCGGAACAGATCGGCTATATCGGGGCCGTAGACGATCAATCCGCCCTCGGCGACTTGTCGGAAGAGATAAATCGCGGGCAGATGATCCTTCGCCGCGAGCGCGATAACTCGCGGACCCTCGACCCAGGTCAGAGCATCGCCGAAAACAATTATTGCATCGGCGCGCTGAGCGGCGGCCGAGGCAAACGCAATATCGAGTTCCTCGGCCGTGGTCGCCTCGACTATCGGGAGCGCCACGCCAAGGTTTCGGGCGGTGCTTGGTATCTCCTCGGCTAATAGCAGCCTGTGAATTGGGTTGCCCGGATTGACCAGGATCGCAATCTTCGAGGCGCCAGGAACCAGTTCCCGGAGGATTTCTATTCGTTTTGCAACCCACTCGCCTGGCACGTAGGTCGCAAGACCCGTTATGTTGCCGCTTGGCCGCGACAGGCTCTCGACGAGGCCGAGCGCCACGGGATCGAACACAGCCACGAATACGATCGGAATGGTAGCAGTTGCCGATTTCAGGGCTAGCACTGCTTGCGGTCCCGCGGCGATGAGCACATCGGGATGGAGCGGAATCAGCTCGGCAGCCAAAGCTGGTGCGCGATCCTGAGGCTGTGCGAAACGGTAGTCGATAGTCAGATTTCTTCCATCTATCCAGCCGTGGTCTCGTAGCCCATCAAGCAAGGCAAGCTCGGCTTGATTGGGAGCCCGCCCGCTCGCGTCACCTAGAGCGAGAAAGCCAAGCCGACGGCGAGGCCCCTGCGCCCACGCACGCCTTGGCGAAACGAGCAGCGCCGCAGTAGCTGCTATGAACTCCCGCCGCTTCATTCGATCCTCATTGCAGCTTGAGGACGGTGCAGAGTATCACCTCTCGATGGTCGTGACACCAGGCGGGTTGTCCGTTGCAAACGCGAGGGCACATGCCCGCTTCGGGTTAAAAGGCGATATCGTTCGGACTTAGAGGCACTTCTGCTTTGCTCCCCAAAGGCGGATATCGTCCGGCCCGCTCGACATGGCCGTTGCGGGCCAAATCCGGACTCATGCGCCGCAGCAAAGCGGATCGCTATTGGGAGCGAATCTGGGTGGTTCAAGCATCGGCAGCGGCCGAGGGTTAACTCGGCCGCTGTCACGTGATGTTAGCAAAGGCATTTAGGCGTGCGCCGACATCAGCGCGCGCTCACCGCTTTCGGGTGCGTTGAGCATGAAGGTGACGAGGAGAACCGCAGCACCGTTCGCCCAGTAGTACCAGGCGTCCAGCCCCTGCAGGCCGAGCACGAAGGGCACGGCGACGAAAACAATGCCGACGAGGCGGTCAACCGCGACATGCAGCCCATATGGTAGCACTCGGACTACACCGGTCTTGTGATCGGTGAACAGGGTCAGAATGAGGGCGGCGACGCCGGTTGCGACCGACACCCAGAGCGCCAGCGGATTGCCATGGCCGAGTCCGAGCAGGAACGGCGTTGCCATCAGGCTCAGCGCGACGGGATAGTCGAGGAAGGCGTGAACGGTCTTTGTGACGAAACGGATATTCATGACACTCTCTCCAGTTGATCAAGGCCTGCGTAGGCCCGGTGGGGACTTGCACACCGCTCATATGGAAGACTATGGGTGATGCCGGGTGCCAATAATTTTGCTGATCGTCCCGATGGACCCTTTTGCTGCCCTGTTCGCCCACGTGACGCCGACGGCCCGGACGTTCTTCGCCGGGAACCTGTGCCAGACGTTGCAATTCACTGGTGTGGGTCATTTGCACCTGTTCAAGGCAGGCGCGCTCAGGGTCACCCGGAGCGGAGAAGCCGATCTTGAACTCGTTGAGCCGACCCTGCTTTTTTTACCGCGCGGGCGGACCCACAGTTTCGCAGTTGATCCCGAGCGCGGAGCCGACCTCGTCTGCGCGACCGTCGAACTCGGGGGTGCGGAGGGCAACCCGATTGGGCAGGGCCTACCTGAATGTGTGGTCCTGCCGCTCGCTGCGCATCCGGCGCTGGGCCCGGTTTGTGATCTGCTGGTCGGCGAAGCCTTCTCAGAGGGTGGTGGCCGCCAGGCGGCGCTCGACCGGCTGTTCGACTATCTCCTGATCCTGATCGTGCGTCACGTCGTCGAGAGCGGCGCCGTTTCGACCGGCGTGCTCGCCGGGCTCGCCGACCCACGCCTGGCCAAGGCGCTGACCGCGATGCACGAGGCGCCGAAGAAGCCTTGGAAGCTTGAGGATCTGGCCGACGTTGCGGGCATGTCACGCACGCGGTTCGCCGATCATTTTCGGACGCTGGTCGGCCTGACGCCCATTGAGTACCTGACGGTCTGGCGCATGACGATCGCGCGCCAGCTTCTCGGTAAGGGCAAGCCGGTCAAGAGTGTCGCGGCGCAGGTCGGCTACGACAGCGCGGCCGCCTTCTCCCGCGTGTTCAGCCGGGTGACCGGGCAGCCGCCGCGCGAGTTCGACGCGCTGCGGGATGGATCTCGCTAATCGATGAACTCGGCACTAAGCGTCCGTACAATCAACGGCATGCTTACGGGAGCCTTGCGGCGAGAATTGAAATTAATTGGTCCGCGTCGCGCATGTCCGGTCGGGGTCACGAGCAGTAATGCTCTGACTGAGCGTAAGATTTCCGCTTGACCGTCAGAAGCTGACATCTACGCCTTATGAGCACACCTACTACCCATGCCGACGCTCGGGGTCGATTTCGATTTCTCGCAGATCAAGCAGCACGCCATGGACCTCGGCGCGACCGCGGATCAAATCCCCTACATCATGGCGACCACGCTCAACATGGCCGCCGAGAATACTCGGTCCTATCTGATCGAGACGACGTGGCCGACGTCGGTTACCGTCCGCAATCGTTCGTTCATGAATGCTGCGTTGACCACGAAAGGCTCGCGCGCGACGAAGGGCGATCTGACGGTCGAGATTTATGACAAGCTCAGTCGGGCGAACCTGTCCCTTCATGCCAAGGGCGGCACCCGGCGCGCCAAGGGCGGCAACCTCTCGATTCCGTCATCGGTCAACGCGCAGCGGACGAGCGGCGGGGCCGTGCGGACGCAGCAGCGGCCGAAGAACTTGCGGAACAGCTTCAAGCGCGGGCGCTTCATCTTCCAACGCCAGGGCCGATCGACCCGCAAAGCGAAGAGCCGCATCAAGCTGATGTATTCGCTGCGGTCCTCGGTCCCGATCCGGCAAGACGTGCCGTTCTACAAGGACTTCGCCGAGGTGATGCGGCAAGAGATGACGCTAAACCTCGCAATCGCGGTCATCCGGGCGATGTCGACCCAGCGCCGCTAGCATGGAGAGAGCCATGGCAGGCAAGCCGAAAGAGGACGAGCACGAGGACCGGCGCCATGCGGACAAGCCGCCGGCGGATCAAGCCGAACAGAAGCAGACGCCAACGGAAGATCCCCCGCCCGGCGTCCCGCCTTACAAGGACTAGGCCGTGGTGATCCAGCGCGTTGCGCGAGATCGATCGGTCAACCGCCTCGATCCAGAGTACCTCGCGCAATGGCGCGGCTACTATCGCAACATCGTCGAGCGATACGTCGCTGGCGCCCTGTCATGGACCGAGGCGCACAATGGGCTGGTCTCTCTCGGCTTTCGCGACGCAGCGCTCAAGATCGAACTGCTCGAATTGGACAAGGCCCGCGCCAAGCAAGGCCTCGGCCCGACGCGCGAACGTGAATTGACTTGTCAGTATGGTTCGCCAGTTTGGACGGGCTAACGCTTTGACCTCAATGCCGAGGAGGTTCAGATGCGCACTCAGGCCTTGCTGATCCTGGCGACCGTGGCAGTTTTGACGTCGGCGCCTGCTCTGGCTCAGACATATGATCCGAACTATCCGATCTGCCTACAGGCCTATCGCTTGGGTGGAGGCTACATCGACTGCTCCTATACGTCACTGGCGCAGTGCAACGCGACGGCATCCGGGCGCGCCGCCCAGTGCTACGCCAATCCATATTTTGCGTATGCGCCAATGCGACGGCAGTCTCGTCGGGTCTACTAAATTCGGCGCTCGTCGCGGATTCGCGCGGCACCGATCCTCCGCTACATGATCGGCTGGGATCGCCGGCGCGTGCTCGGATATGCCGACCGCAAAGGATGGCGCCCGACGTGGATCGATTGACCCTGCCGAGGGCCATCGATTGCAAAGGTACTTTGGGAAAGCCGACGCTGCGCGGGATCGCGGGACCGCGAACCTTGCGCATATCAGGGCCTTTCCGTTTCGGGCTTTGATTGAGCCCCGGAGCCCGGAAACGGCCAATAAACCGGCAAATCATCGGACCTGAAATGGACGCTTTGATCGATAAAGCCACCGTTGAGGTATGGCCGATCGGGCGCCTGCGGCAGAAGCGCTCCTATGTCATCGCGGACAATCGGCTCACCGACGCGAGCGATTGGGATGACGAGATACTGCGGCTCGAATTGAACGACCTTCTCGAAGGCGGCTTTGAGCTATCGCTGACCGGCATCACGGAAAGCGAGTTGTCGCGCCTGTCGGTTGGCGTCGGGGAGCTGGAAGCGATGCCGGAATTGCCGGAGGGCGAGCGGTCGCCTTACCGGGACATGGCGTTCATCCTGTACGGCGAGCAATGGGACATCGTCGAGCGTGCGATAGCCAAGGCGACCAAACCACGTGAACCGAACAATCCCAATCGATCGCCGCAAGGCAACGCGCTCTCTGCGATCTGCACCGAATATCTGGGCGACGTTCCGAAATGAAAGAGGCCGCCAACTGAGGCGGCCTTAAAAAGCTCCCCGCCCACCGTGGAATCGGAATGGACGGGGAGGAAACGCAAGCGCGACGGGGCGGCCGTCGCTGACTCAGATTATGAACGCGATGTGACAGTCATGTGAAGCTGTCGTTGCCGTCCACTACTGGCGATGGCCTTGGTGGAAGGCTCGATGGTGAGGCGGTAAACGCGCTGCCATCGAACTTCTCCACAACCTCGCCGCAGGCAGGGCAACGGTACTCGCCTTTGGTGCTCGGCCCGATCGCCAATTCAAGACGCCGAAAGCCAGCCCCGCACCCAGAACACGTCGCGTCGCCCTTTTTCATACAAGCCCCGTAAACACCTCGGTGCTGCACCCTAGCATGGGTGATGGCGCTTTGATGGCTCACCGGCCAATTAGTAATATTATTGCGGCCAGTAGCAGAGCAACGCCCCGATAGCAGGTACAACGATCCACGCGGTCTCATTCTCCACGGGACCAGAATTTACGAGAGGCTGGACCCGTTTGGCGAGGAGCATGCTTTCCCGAGTGAGGTTTGGCTCTCACCAAATGCCTGGGACGAGCCGCCATCGGACCCGCGCGGCGTAGTCCGAATAGCCCGCAAGCTCTACGTGAAGAATTCGATCCTCGGTGATGGTGCGATGGAGCAGAAACGGCAAGCTGAAGATCACAACGAGCGCGGCCGCAAGCCACGATCCAAGTGCAGGTCCGCTTGCGGCTATGATCAGTATCCCGGCGGTGTATCCAGGATGGCGGACGAAGGCGTAAGGCCCCGTGGTAACGACGTACTGGCCGCGGTCGGACTGGATGCGAATGACCGAGGAGAAAAACCGGTTTACGCGCATCGCCCACAGTGCCAGGGCGTAACCGGACCCGACCGTGAACAGACAAATGCCTTGCAGCCAGCCGGGCACGTCGTCGCTCCAATGGAAACGGCCACGGTCGAGCCCGGCAACGATCCAATGTATAAACAGAACCAGCGAGAAGACTTTCAGCGCGAGTGGCGGCTTCATGCCGCCCGGCCGCATACGTTCGCGCAAGAGGTCTGGATCGAGCATCGCGAATGAAACGATCATGACGACGGCAAAGATTGCGAGATACGCCCAAAAGCCCGGGATGGCGACCGTGCCAGCTGCGACGAATAATGCGGCGGCCGCGGCGACCACGAACAAGCCTGCGTTGAGGTAAGCCGAGACTGGCATCCGCTACTAACCATTTCAGAAGAAGCGAAGTGGTGCCAAGCATGATCCTAGATCGCGTGGTCGCTACCGTTACTTCAGCAACAGCCCGGCAACAATCATCAGGATGCCGGTCGTCGGGATGTTCCACACGAGCGAACGAGCTAACGGGAAACTTGCCACATACAGAATTGCGTAGAGCATGCGACCCCAAAAGTAGAAGTGGGCTCCCCACACGGTCAGCCAGCTGTGGGTGTTTGTCACGGTGACGGCAAGAATTGCAGCGGCGAAGAATGGAAAGGTCTCAAGATAGTTTCGAAGTGCTCGTTCAGCCCTTCCGGCAATGCCGGTGAGCGGCGCAACGCTGTGTTCCCTTGAGCTGGCAGTCCACCAATAGCCTCGTTGCCAGCTCTGCAGATGCGACACGATGATGATGTGCACGATGCCGAGGACTACGCTTGCGGCGAGCAGGACGAGTTCGATGGTCATACAGGACAGTATACCCGCAGCCGCGTGGATGTCTGTTGTGGGTCAATCGCGTCGATCTCGCCGACGGGCGGTGAGGTCCGCTTTACCGTCAGCAGCCGACAGGTGGACGAACGCCCGATTTCGTCGGTATGGGCCGATTCCGTTGAAAAAGGCCGGCAGTATTCCGTTGTAATGGTTGGCCGGGGATGAGATCGAGGTGGTCCCTATGCGGGCCTCGCGATCAGCTTGGCCATCTTGCGAAGGTTCTGTGCGGTGGCTGCAAGAGTGAACTCGTCGCGTGCGCCGTTTGGGCCTCGTAACCGTAAACGGTCAAGCTTCAGAATGCGCTTGAGGTGCGCAAACAGCATCTCGATCTTCTTCCGCAACCGGCGTGAAGCACGGCCCTCCCATGATCGTGCTATCTCGCGCCATGTCGCGAGCGCCCTCGTAGATCGAGCGAGACACTTTGCGGACCAGGTCCTTGGGACAGCAGCGAGCCTTCAAGGCGCAGCCGGTGCAATCGTGCTTGCTCGCCCGGTAGAGCATCGTTGCGCCGTCGTTCACCAGTGTTCCGGTTGTGGTCAGCATCTTGCTACCGGGGCAGGTATAGACGTCGCTGGTGTGGTCATAGGTGAAGTCCTCGCGCGAAAAGGTCCCGTCTGCGCGGGCCGACTTGTCGAACACCGTCACGTGCGGCTCGATCCCGTGCTCGTAAACCAGCCAGCCGAGCATCTCGGCCGAGCCATAGCCGCTGTCGCCGAGGAGCCGGGTGGGGTAAAGGTCGAACCGTTCGCGCGAGCGCTCAATCATGCGCTTGGCAGCCAACACCTCCGCCTGCCGAATTGCCGTGCTTGCCTCGACATCGACGATGATCGCGTTCTCGACGTCGACCAGGTAGTTTGTCGAGTAGGCGAAGAAGGCTTGGCCGCCATGCGCGCCCGTCCAGCGTGCCGCCGGATCGGCGGGCGACACGAACTTCGGGGTGACCTCGGTCGCTGCTCCGAAAGCGGCATCGTCGAGGACGGCCAGGTACTCCCTTATCGCTCGGCCTGTCGCCTCCGGTGGGAGCCCCACGCCATAATCGTGCAGGCGTGAGGCTCGTGATCGGCGGGAAAGCGAATCTCATGATTTCCGCTCACGCGTCCACCACCGACGGAAATGGCGCGCTCAGCCACTCGCGATATCCGGGATGGCCCCAGAGCCACGGGCGACTGGCCTGGGTGGAGCGAAATGCTCATGCTTGCCCCTTGAACGGCGATGATGCGGTGGGGCGCTCGGCTGGCTCCAAAGATCGCTTGAGCCGGGACGCTGCGTCAGTTCTTCACAGACGACTCCTTGGCGGTCCGGTGAGAGAGGCTGCAACTGGCAGGCCGATGTGCCCTCGCCCGTCCGCGCAGTCGACGGATCGCACTTTCTCTCGCGCCCAGGCGATCACTATACCAGATGAAGCCAGCTTCATCGCCAACGCGCCCCGGGATTTCGACTTTGACCGGGCGCAGGGCCGGGCCGGGTTGGATGAGTACCACGAGGCTTACAAGCCTTTCCTGCCGACTGTCTCGTCGTTCTCAGGCACGCGTCCGCCAGAGAGTAACCGCAAGCAGTACATAGGCAGCGCAGGTCCATAGCGACTGCCAGTTGGCCGGCCCTTCGTTGAACCCTATGTAGATCGCTGACACAATAAGCACGCCGACAAATATCGATTCCGCCACAGGGCGGATACCTTTCCTAGCCGGATCGAGCAGCGTCACAGCCGCAAAAGGCACCGTCGCCATCGTGAGAGGCGCGAAAGGAAAATCAATAAAGCGCGGATCAAAAACCAAGCCGAGTGCTGTGGCCGTGCCGATCACCGCGGTTGCGATCCGGACTAACCCGCTCCCGGTCGCGAGCACCGATTGGGTCCGGTGCTCCGAGGGACCCAGCAATTCCAGGAAACTGGGTGATACGCGGCCCGACATCAGGGCGTTGGCGCCAAACACCGGCGAGGCAACGGCCGCCGCCAGAAACGAGCCCCACAGAAGCCAGCCACCTGCTCCGTAACTTTCATAGAACGTCTTTTGGGCGGCAACCCCAAACAGGATTCCGGCCGTGGTTGCCGATATTGCTACTGCAAACCATGGGGCCGGTCCGGGCTCCCTGCCCTTGCGCCGCAGGGTCAGCCATGCCACGCCGAACACCAGGACTGACAGTGCCATTCCGCTGCACATCTGCAGTTTCCACAGCGGAAAATTGCTGATGGGGACTCCGGGAGGATATTTCAGCGTGCGCTGCACGGAATCGAACAGACCCCAGTATCCACCGATCGTGCCCTCGATTTCCCGTTTCCACGATTCATCATAGGCCTCGAACACGTTGACGCGGAAATTCTCGCGTCGGGCGAGGTCGAGGATCTCCGAGACCACGCGGGCCTGATTGACGCGCGACGGCAACGCCGATTCGCGCATCCGCCCTTCACTTGGCCAACCTATTTCTCCGATAAAAATTTCTTTACCCGGAAAAGCCGATGCAATCTGCCGGCGGATCGTGTCAACGTGCGCGGCGGCAAGCTCCGCCGGGACCGGAACATTTTCCCAATATGGCAGGATATGAATCGTGACGAAATCGACAACGTCGTAAAGTTCGCGATTGCTCAGCCAGAATTCCCAGACATCGGCATAGGTAACGGGGACAGAGACCTGTGCCTTCACCGAGCGGATCGTAGCGGCGAGGTCGAAAACTGTTATGTCATGACGCAACAAGGTCTCGCTGCCGACCACAAGCGCAATGATGGTTCCCGGATGTTTTTTGGCGAGACGCACCCCCGTGGATATCTGCGTCAAATTCTTCTGCCGATCCTTATCAAGAAAAATGCCCTGAATGACCTTCAGTCCCGCCTTGGCCGCAAGCTCGGGGATTTGATCAAGCCCAAGATCGTTCGCATAGGTACGGATGCAGTCGGATATCTTCGCAAGCTCGGCGAGATCTTCTGCAATCTGTTCCCGCGACACCCGCGTCGCCGACGAAAGCGACGTCTGATGGTTGCGGAAGGGAGCGTATGATATGCACTGAACTTTGTCGTTCGGATCGATCGGTGCGCGTACCAGGTCGACCGGGATCCCCAGCCACCACCAGACTGCGGCGATGGCGCCTAAGGATATCAGCAGAAGCGTTAGCGGTGTGCGGTGAGAAACCAGTGTCCTGCCGGCAGAAGTGGTATGCTGGGCCCCGTCAACGCGCGAGTCCGGCTCGTCGATGACCTTTCTTGTTTGTCGATGATGGATCGCGCGATCACACGTAGCATGTGTTGTCTCGCTCGCTGGCGGGCTCATCCCATCACGCATCAAGAGCGCCCCTGTGATTGCGACTGCAGAGAAAGCAAGAGGATCAATAGATTGAGCTTGTTCGGCGCTCCCGGATCGGCTCACAATTTTCGCGAGAATTGCTGCAAGCTCATTGATCCAGATCAGCCTCCAGGCCTCGCCAAGAATGACACGATCGTGAGGTGCCCGGAAGCACCATGCGTCCATCCTGCCTCGAGGCAGCTTGCGGCGTCGTCCCGGGCCGCAGCGAAGATCGCCACGACGCGCGCGCCTTGCACGAGCATTCCGGTCGTGAGAAAGTCGAGGCAAGCCGACGCTCCGGAGGCCCGTCGGACGCCTGCGGACCGCCCGAACATTCTGTGGACCCTCAAGCCGCCCGACCATGCACTTTCAAACTGAAAAAACCGTACTGCGCTGCCTTGCCGCGGCAGCGTTGGTGATTTCTTTGATCGTCGGATGGGCGTTTGAACTACGCGCCGAAGCCCGAACGCCGGCTGTAGGAACTCTTTCACCCGCGGCCCTGAAGCGAATTGACGACACCATCCGCAATGAGATCGCGACCGGTAAGATTCCCGGAGCCATTCTGCTGATCCAACAGCACGGCAAGCCGGTCCATTTCGAATGTTTCGGCGTGCGGGACCCCGACACGGGGCTGCCGATGACTCCCGACGCAATTTTCCAGATCTATTCCATGTCGAAGGCGGTTACGTCGGTTGCGGCGATGATGCTGGTGGACGAGGGCGAGCTCGCTCTCGATGATCCCGTGTCGAAATACATTCATTCCTTTGCGAAGACCAAAGTCGGTGTCGATGTTTCCGATGAGGCCGGAGAGTATCCGCTCAAGCTCGAGCCGTTGAAGCGCCCGATTACGATCAGGGACCTATTGCGGCACACGTCGGGCATCACCTACGGCTTCCTCGGTCGTACCCAGGTGCAGAAACTCTATGCAAATCCTCTATTGTACGCCGGGGATTTCGATAACGCCGACTTTGCCGACCGAATCGCAGTGCTGCCGCTTGACGATCAACCCGGAACGCACTGGAACTACAGTCATTCAACCGACGTGCTCGGCCGGGTCGTCGAGGTAGTCTCGGCGCAAACGCTGTACGAGTTCGAAAAGCAGAGGTTGTTCGATCCGCTCGGCATGTCCGATACCGCGTATTACATTTTGGATAGCGCAAAATTTCCGCTGATTGCGAAGGGATTTCCTGTTGATCGATCCCGGGTCGCCGGAATCAGGGATCCCACATTGCCGCGGCGCTGGGAGTCCGGCGGAGCGGGCTTGGCCTCCACGACAAGGGACTACGCCCGCTTCCTACAAATGCTGCTCAATGGAGGTGAACTGGATGGCAAGCGATACCTCAAGCGTGAGACCGTCGCGCTGATGACGTCGGATCAGATTGGGCCGGAGACCGGTATCATTCATGATCTCTTCTATTTTCCCGGACCCACTAGTGGCTTCGGTCTTGGCTTTGCCGTCCGCACCTCGTCACCTCCTGGTACGAGCTGGCCACTCGGCGAATACCGTTGGGACGGCGCCGGCGGCAGCTTCTATTTCGTCGACCCCGTGGACGACATGCTTGGAGTCTTCATGGTGATGTCGCCCACACAGGGCGGACGGATCCAGCTGAACTTGAAAACGATGATCTACGAAGCGATGGGAAAGGGCCTGCGCAAGGATTGACGGGCAGCCAGCAAGATCGATGCCATTTTGATGCAGTGGACGGCTGCTCCATCGACAAGAGAGTGCCTTGACCGCTTAGCGCTTCGTTTTTGCGTCACGGCAAGCGACGACGGTCCCGGCACCGGCTGCTGAATTGGCCGCTAAAGCGCCGCTACGGGCCGGAAGCAACCTGTCTGTCGCTACGTTCGCCAACTATCGGAGGTCCTATATTGAATCGCTGACTGATCCGCAGGGTTTGAAGTTCTTGACCAGGTGTCCGTGCAAACACACATCATGTTTCTGGGCGAAGGCGAGCACGCCAATGATCATAAAACCCAGCAGGACAAGTCCGGCTACGATATTCTTCGTCATGGCTACTTGAATCCATCCCCACGCAATTGATCTGATACAACCCTAGAGCACGTGGCCTGCGCCCGGAATCCTTCGCAACGCTTCAGTCGCGCCCCAGCTCAGGAAGACAGTGAGCACGAATGCGGTCAGGCCCTTGGCAATCGCCGGGACGTCGAAGTCGAACATCCAATATACGAGCCAAAGCACAATCGGGTAGTGCACCAAAAACATGCCGAAGGCGGCAGGCTGCAAGGTATCGAGGCTGCTCCAGCCTGATTGCTTGAATCCCAGGAAATAGGCCAGGATCGTAAACATGATAGCCACGCTGAAGGCCGCGAAGAACAGTCCATAGATGGCTTCATACCAGTGGGGCAGCGGGGTCGGATTTCCCAGAATTTCGCGCTTGATGTAGATCAGCACCCACATGAGGCAATAGGGAACGAGCGCCGGAATCGTCCAGGCCAGGCTGCGCTTTCCGAGCTGGCCATCGGGAGCCAGCAATCCGCGGTGCAGGTACCTGGCGCCGATGCCCGCGCCAAAAAAGAAGTAGGTCGCATACAGCAGTACACGTCCGTGCTGGACCGAGAATGGACCGAACTCGAACCAGGAGTATGGTCCAAAGTGAACTCGCCCCGGGATGTAGAGCACGGTCGTGACGGCAAGCATGACTGCGAAGAATCGCGCCGGCTGGTCATGGCCGCGCAGCGACAGTCGATTGATCGGGTCGAGAAGTGTCGGCGAGAGCTTGTAAAGCAGGCTTGCGATGACGTCGAAGGCAACCAACACCCAGAGGAACCAGATCGGACCGCTCGGCCAAGGTCCTTCGGTGATGGTTTTCCACCAGAAGTCGGCGAAGCCGACGTCTGGATGCTGACGCAGTTCAATCGCGTAGTAGGCCAACGGGATGATCGTGAAGGCACCAATCACGAAGGGCAAGCCGAGCCGGATCAGGCGATCGCGCAGATAGTCGAGCGGTCCCTTGCGAGCGAGTCCAGGACACACAAACAGGCCCGAGAGAAAGAAGAACATCGCCATGAAGAAGCTGTCTGTGGCGAGCACGATGATGTCAAAACCGATCCACGACTTCGGATCGGTATGCCCGAAATAGGTATATGGAATGACGGCGTGATGCAGCAGTACCACCAGCGTGAGGAAGGTGCGGCAGCGATCGAGCGCGGCGTTGCGCACCTTTGCTTCTTGGGGCGCCTGAGCATCCGCAGGCACTGGCGTCCGCGCGATCGATGTCATCGTGCACCTCGCCTCGTTTTGTGAGTTCACGTCTCCCGCCGAGAGCAATAAGTATATATCCCGCCGCATATAATTACGAAGCATATTGATATCGGGCGCGCTCTTTTGCCTCTCCCAACGGCCGCCTGAAAGTTCGGTCACTGCGTGCGCGAGGTCATCGCACGGTTTGACGACTACTACGCCTCATTCACAGGGTGCGCATCGGCGAGATAATGCCTGAGGAAGCTGAAGCCAAAGGCCAACGCCAAGGGATCGGCGCACCTGCGACTAAGCGCCAATCCTCCACAAATGATCACTTGCAAGAGGCATACGCACTCATCAAACGGATCTCGAGTTCTCTAGTTACGTATTCGCCCGTGCAGCTGAACTGTCTGAAAGAACAGAACCGCCGGCCGGTGAGTTATTTCCGAACTTCGAGCAGAATCTGAGCGCGGCACATCCTCGTTTGCGCGCTGGTGGAACAGTTACGTTTGAAAGTGCAAAGACCAACCCACAGGACTTTGACAAGAGGGCCTACTTTGAGGCTGGTATCGTTGCCTATGCAAAATGCTTCAACTCGAACATGCGAACACGCCTGTCTCAGGATATTTTCAAGGGCGCGCTTGCGCCGCAGAAGGAACTTCATCTGTGGTGCATGGGAGATACGAAACAGCCATATCGCTCACGCCGATCTGAGGCTGGAGCGGTCCTATGCCGGCATCAATCTCGTGGAAGACACATCCTTCGGCAAGCGCCCGGGCGGCCTCCTGGCTCCTATGCTGGCGCGAGCCCGCGTAGAGCATTTTGGGAAGCGCGCCGGGTAATCCTTTGCGGACAGGTTTTGGTGTCGAATACGGTCCGTGATCTGATGTGCCGTTTGTTGATAGCGCACGTACTCAAGCAAGGAGTGCCTTCAGTCAACCTGATGACCACAATGCAAATAGCCCGGCGTTCCCAGCTGCCGACCACAGCAGGCGCAGCCAGTCGCTTGCGCCTCGCAGTTCACACTTGTCTACTGCATGCCTCGCGCGATCACGACGGGCCGCAGAGAATTGATCGTTGACCGTGAGAAGCTGACTTTCATCGCGGGACACGTAGCCACCTTCGCGCTCGAAGCCGCTGACTATTTGTGCGGACGACGGTCGGATGAGCGCCTCTAGTTCGACGATTGATCTCAATGTAGGAATAATCGCGCTCAGGGTCGTGTCCAATCAAACCATAGGCTCTAGTCAAACTTCCGAAACGGCGCCTGTATACACTCGCTGATGGAATGTCACAGCGCCGGTCTATGGGGCCTTCCCGCAGCCTTCCCAAGGGCTCACGGGAAGTTCGGCGGGGGCGGGGGGCCGGTGGCCCTGTCCGCGGGCTTCCATCGTTTGCCCAGACCGTTCGGCTGCCCACCCAATGGCGAGTCCCCGGGGGCGGGTCCTAGAGCGGACGGACAAGTTTGTTCTGGGGTATCAAGGTGCCGCTGAAAGTGAGTTCAGAATCGGTTCAGCCACATTTCGCGTGCCGGAGAAGCCTGGAGATTCAATTCTTCTCCCCTAGCGAGGACACCTGAGACGTAGCGATAAAGCAAGTTTTTCTATAGATTCTCTCCCTCCGCCACCCGCAGCGAGAACAGCGAAAGATCAGCCGAATCCTTGATCAACAAGGGTTTTTCCGGATGGCCGACCGTACGAACGGTACACATCCGCGAATGCGAGGAGCACGGCTGGATGCAAGATCGCGCCGATCCGCACGCCCGCGATCGCGCCTATGATATCGCTCGTCGGGATCCGCCGGCAGGCGTTTCCCCCGACGAAGCCACAGATGCGATCACAGAGCTCTTGGATTCGGTAGGCGATACCTGCCCCGAGTGTCCGCCTAAGGACTTGGTCTAAGCTGCGACGGCTGGACTGCGAACGTCTATAATCTAGGGATGGTCGGTCCGGTTCAGAGCAAGGCGACTCGAACGCGCCCCACCCCAAGATCATCCCTATCGACATGGATGCGTTCTATGCGACCGTGGAACAGCGCGACAACTCGGACCTGCGCGGAAAGCCGTCGCGGTGGGCGGCTCGGCGGACGCGGGGTCGTGGCGGCCGCGAGCTAAGAGGCGCACAAATTTGGGGTCGGCTCTGCAATGCCGTCGGTGACCGCGAAGCGACAGTGTCCCGACCTGATCTTCGTCAAGCCGCGCTTCGAGGTTTACAAGGCGATCAGTCGACAAATACGCGAGATCTTCGCCGAGCACACAACGATCATCGAACCTCCATCGCTCGACGAAGCCTATCAAGTCGTCACTGAAAATCTTCAAGGCATCCCATTCGCCGGGGACATCGCATTGCGCATCCGTGAGAAGATTGCCCGCTCGGCATGTACCGGTCTTCCAGTAGAAAAAGGAAGACCTCGTAAGCTGCGCTTGGAACAGGTGCCCATGCTTTTGGACAAGCAGTTGTTGCCAACTATGACCGTTCATTACGTGTCCTTCCGAACCAGTTGAACCCCCGGGCCCATGGCCAGCGAGCGGATCGCAGGCCAACGATAGAATTGGGCCCGAGCCGTTTTGATGGATCGACAGCGAGTACTCCTTGGGAAACCGACGCGCCGAGGTGGGCATAGGACCTCGCAAGCCGGCGATATTGGGGTATTGGATGGAGGCGCTTCCTTCACGGTGTCTAAGCGCTTCCTGAGGCTGGTCAGCGCACCATAAGAACCAAAGCTGGTCATTTGGAGCAATTGCGAGATGCGTTCTGCCTTGATCCTGGGCCTATCGGTCATCCTGTGCGCTTCTGCGAACGCCGCAACGGCGCATCATCCCCGTTCTCGCCAAACTACGGTCGCTGCTTCCGGCACAGGCGTCACCCCGCCGGCGCGCTTCGCGGTTCCCGGCTGGAGCGACGAAGCGACGCGACGGTGGCTCGATAACGCCTCATCCAATGTGGGCCGAGGTGGTTAGTCATCACTGGACCTTCATATGCGATCCAAGAAGTGCAACACGCGCAGCTGCGCGACAGTTACGAGCATGGGCGTCCAGACACTACATCGGCGGACAGCGCGCCAAGACGGCCGTTCCAACAGGGGCTGGATCGCCAGACTCAACGTGCCGTGTCGGCTGGAGTCGTGAAGCTGTTCGCTCCAAAGTCCGGCCGAACGTCTGCGCCGCGCTTGCCGCAGGCCGCGCCGATGAAGATCAGCGCGGCGCTACGGCGCTCGAAGCTGATCACGAACGATGAGCCGCAGCTGCTCCCCTCCAGACGTCGAGTTCTGTCGCGGGACTGATGATGCGTCTGAACTGTGTGACGCATCCGACAAAAGTCCGCGCGTGCCGGAACGGGCAGGGCTTTCGCGGAGTCGGAAAGTGCAGCGCGCCTGACTTAATCGCTATCCTTGCATGAAATTGTTAGCTGGGCCCAAAGCGCTTACGAGCCCGATCGCGATGGGAATCCGCGCGACGCACGTTCACGGGCTTTTGGATCGAAGTGTTCTTTCATGGCGTTTACGTTGAAGTGTC
>Ga0209389_1001455_pt1 | contig 16707 bp, 8 predicted proteins | sample CowpearedBW_FD_187526 | JGI IMG/M metagenome (GOLD analysis project Ga0209389, IMG submission 187526) | Root nodule microbial communities of legume samples collected from California, USA - Cow pea red BW (SPAdes) (version 2) | ecosystem: Host-associated > Plants > Roots > Nodule | place: USA...
TATATATATATATATATATATATATATATATATATATATATATGAATTTTCGATGTCAAACATAAAAACAATGAAAAAACAACACTCACCAAAAACATACACTTCAATTAAAAGAAAACAACACCGTCCAACATTATAGATTTATCAACTAAAAAAATAAACGCCTACCAAATGCTCAAATCATTTTAACTTTATCTAAATGAAACATCATAAATTTAGTTGTGTTATTTTTTCTTGTAAAATAGTTATAATAATAATAATAATTTGGGAATAAAGGAATAAACAAGATGTTTTAGCTATCATTTCAGGTAAGAAAACTCCTTTGTTAGGGTTCATCCCTAAAGCATTTGATCTTATTAACAATTTCCTAATTCTTGTGGTGATTCTCACGGCTTATCAAACCTCGTTGTTTGTGGTGCCTACTTTTATGTCATTATTTTTCATCTATTTGTAGTGTTGTAATAAAAAATATTGTTTTCCAATTCTACAAATTTAAGGTTTCACCACTAATAACATCATCATCTAAATTTCATATTTAGGTATAATTTCGTTGGTAACATGAGTAACATCCAAAGCTTACTTAGGTCCGAAATTCATTGAGACTAAGAGTAATCCTCATCAGACATCGACAAATGAACTACAACATTACCATAACGAACCTTTTCTATCATGAACTTTACAAAAATGAAAGGGGAGAGGTTGACTTGTAACATGGTGGCCTCTTCATAGCACTTCCCAAGGGTCACTTGGGGAGTAATCATGATCAACGTATAACTCACTTTGGCTAGTTGAGCTAACATCATTCCCTGATGAATTTGTAGTAGCATAACTCCTTTCAGTACTGACTTTGATAATAGGAAGTTGATCATCTTGAAGTGTAACAAGTGGTTGTTGTGAGATTTCTAAGTTGTTCAACTGCTTGTCAAACTCGCATTAATTTCTATGTAAGGTCCTAAGTGACTCTCTATAGCCTTAGCTGTTGTAGAGGTTGTTTATTAGGTGCAACACAAGAATGAGATTTGCATTATGGTGAGGCTCTAAAGAATAATGGAACCCCATGATGCATCCACTAGTACAAAGACATCTAGGATGCTCAAGTTATCTAACAACAACAAGAATATCCTTTCAACCACGAGGAATAAAGTACCTTAGGTTCCATGCTTATAATGTGATATTCCTGACATAGGACATCTTCTTAACACTTCAAACTCTTTTCGATATAAAACACAATCATTAGGACATCAATATATCCTTTTATATGTCATACCCATAAGAAAAAGTTTCTTCATTTCCTTATAATTTGTGTTAGTATATTTCTTTCTAGAAGCACTTGCTTCAAAAACTAAAGTAATTATATGAATCTACTTATAAGGTGAGGTTTGCATCCATATTTATACTCTAAAGTAACCTTATATCTAGTTGATGTAAGACTTCCAACACACTCTCTCACGCCGAGGTATATACATCTCGTGCATCGGACTAGACACTAATGGATAATCCGATAGCTGGTGGAATGATAGACTCAACAAACATTAAATTTCGCTAGGATAGGCTCTAACCCAAATCTTTGATACCATTTAAGAAATGGACTTTAAGCGTAATTCAGCCCCACAAAACCTGCTTGTAAGTTGAGGTTTGCACCTGTATATATACTTTAAATTGACCTTATCTCTAGTTAATGTGAGACTTCTAACACACACCCCTCGTGTTGAGGTATATACATCTCATGCATGAGACTAGACATTATTAGGTGGTCAGATAGAGGCCTGATAGCAGGTGAAACAATAGACCCAACAAGCAACAGTTTTTGCTAGGAGAAATTTAATGTTTGTTGGGTTTATTATTCCACTCGCTATCCGACCACCCATTAGTGTTTTGTCCTACCCACGAGATGTAAATACCTTGGGGTGTATTGGAAGTCTAACATCGATTAGGATATGGCCAATTTATTATATATAATTGGGTGCAAACCTCACCTTAAAAGTCGGTTTTGTAGGGGTTAAGTTAAGCTTAACATGATATTAGAGTCATGAGTGACAACATATTCGAGAAATTTTATCTGTTTGTTAGGTCTACTATTCCACCCACTATCAAACCACCCATTAATGTCTAGCCCCACAAGAGAGATGTATATATCTCAACATGAGTAGGGGGTGTTTGAAGCCGCACATCAACTATAGATAATGACAATTTAGAGTATATATGTGGGTGTAAACCTTAACTTACAAGCCAATTTTGTGGGATTGAGTTAGATTTAAAGTTCACTTCTTAACAATCATGACATCTAATTTATTGTCCATTGTTGAGTCACCAAACTCTGTAGTTTGACACAAACTATCATCAAAAGGATTACCAAATGAATGAAGAAATAGTAATGTAAGAGCTTACTAAGGAGACACAAACAACCACCACCAACCGATGACAGAAGGGCATGCCTGATCAACAAAAAGCAACCTAACTAAGAAAAATTGAAGAACAGATACAGTAAGTCTTTGTGGCTACGAGGTGAAATTCTAATTTTTGGGTATTTTAATATCTAGTTGTTGGGGGAAAATTAGATTTGGAGAAATTCTGAGGATAATTGAGAATGAATAAATTTGAGGGTGGAGTGGAATAGGAAGAATCGGGATTTTTGGTACTTTACAGTTAGTGCCTAATTAGGAGCAAGGAATGAGATTGGCTGGGAAAAACCAAGGAGAAAAGATTTAGGCATTTGGAATTAATATTAGGTGCCTAGTTAGGCAAGAGTATAACCAACGTGTCTAAGGGAGGAATAATGTGTCATGAGTTGCAAAGGGTAACTGAATACGACAAAATAGGTTTATATTATAGAGTGAGCCAAAAAGGGTATAAAGCTGGTTAGTGGAAATTGATAAGAATGAGTATATTGACTAGAGAATTTGGGATAGTATAAAGTTAATGAAAGGTTGGTGGTTCAATTGATCTTACATAAATTTACTGGATATAATGAAATTGGGACATTAGTAGATAAGACAACTATTAGTAAGTATGGGTGTAAGGACATTAGTAATAAGACAACTATTAGTAGATAAGATACAATGGAGATGTGAAATTACGTGACTGAGGGGAGCATGGGAATGAAGTGCAGAAAAACCAGAACTATTCGATGTACTAGTGTGGCGCCTGGCGGCAGAGTTCAATCTGTCAAGCGATAGCCACTGTTCCAAAAGCTCTATATGATGTGAGGCGCCTAGTGGAGAGGGATGTTCCACCAGGTGATAGTTGTAGAGGTAGTAAGGAAGGAGGCGCTTGGCACCTGACGGTATGCGACCCCCGCCAGGCGGTTTGGAAGCGGGCAGCGCCTGGCGCCTTGTGGGCAGTGCCAGGCGGTTTTGCTGCAGCAGATTGGTATTATGCTTGCTTTGGTGTACGTGATTTACAGCGCTTCTAGGATATCTTAAGGGTCAGCTTGCTGGTGTTCCTTGAGTTGTGGCTCGGAACGTACCCCTTGGGTTGAGCTCGGGATAGGGGTTAAGCACGTCGCATTCCTCGAGTGTGGCTCGGAATGGCATCCCTCGAGTTGAACTTGGGATGGTCGATGAACACAAGGAACCCTTGAGTTGAGCTCGGGTTAGCGAGTGTTGCCGGTGTGAGTGTGTTGGTTATGGCCAGTACGGATGGGTCCAGATAGATTGCCCTCCTCAGTAATTTACTGACGAGTTTGGTAGTCTTGGAACGTTACAAACTATGTTCATATTTGGGAACTCCACCTGGCGTTACGATGTATGATCCATAGCATAATTTTCCACACGTGCTCTATCGGTTGTGACCGATAGGTATGGCAACAAGACACCTTGAGGTACTCACTAGAAGACGTAGAACACGATTAACATGAAATCAAAGGATGAAATTCCTTTGGAATGATTATATTGTAATATATATCTAATTGTATTATAAATATGTTTATTTGTTAGCTCACCCTATCTACTTATGTGTGGCGATGATCGTATATGCGGTATACGTGAGCAGATGATGTTGCAGGTGGATCTGGTCAGGCGTAGCACCGGAGCGGGGCTGGACTGGGGATATATCATCATGGATTTATGTTTTATGATTTTAAGACATTTGTAAACTCTTTCATTATCAGACTTTAATTTTATAATGGATATTTACTCATTTTGGATTTCAGTTATTATCATGGTGAAATAAAATATTAAAATTTCCCGCGTTTTTGGGAAATGGATTCATAATTAATGAGATTTTATTTTTTTTCTTATTTTATGTTATTAATTCAATTCATAATATCCGGTCAGGATGTTACAGACCTCACAGTCTACCCTACTAAGAGTTGCCACGTGTCGCAGTCCTCCACTCTCAAATTTGACCAACCAGAAGCTGCCACATAATCTCCTTCTTCCTCAAGCTGATCTACAACACAGCCAACATTCTTCACCACACAACCACCACCAGCCCTCCACGCAATCAATGTAGTAACCAAACCAGCACCCTTCGTCGAAAACCACCCTACCATCGCATCGCCATAACACCACGACACAACACTTGTCGCTGAAGAAGAATTGTGCGAGCCACGCAAAACCCCGCAACTATAGATCTCGAGCTCCACCCTCTCCATGCAAATCCAACTTTACCAAACACCTCGGTCCATCACACGCAACAACCCAAATCCATGAGCTATGTCGCAATATCAACTAAAACAAATTTATAAACTGCAAAACACTTCCTCCACGCACATATCGCAAACCGTAACTCACACAAATCATATTTCTATCGTACATCACTCACTCGTTCATGTGAGCACTAAATGCAACCTCCTCCCTTGTAGATCCAGGAGCATCTCGCCACACACGAACTCCACTACAGATCCAGCATGACTCACTGTCTTTGCACATCCAAGAACTCGATTACACATTCACCATGCTAACACGACGCTGACATCGATTCTCCCATAAAATATCTTGTTGTAACTTCAAAAAATTAGGATGATTGTTCATCAACAAGAAATTAATCTTTTTTAATGTAGAAAATCAGACTAAGCTGCAATGATAAAGCATACAAGAAATAAATATCATATTGAACCATGGCTCTTGATACTATTTGTTTGGAAAAATGCATCATTAGTTAAGAACATTATTGTCTTTACTCCCAAGAATCACCATATTAATAGAGAAATAAGATAAAAATAAGGAACACAAGAATATAATGTGAAACCCTAAAATCAGAGAAAAATCACGGTTGTTGTCTAATGACAATCATAGAATAACACTATGTGAACATTTGTACAACACATAGAAAATCCTCCCATGTCCTTTTATCCCAAGTATACTCACACTCTCTAAAGAAATAATTTAACCCAAACCTCACAACATTACTATAAGAGTATAAGAAAAGTCAAATACAAATTTAAAATGTGTTTAACTAGAACAAGAAAAACACCATGGACTTCGAATTCATTATATAATCACCAATACCTACTTCTTAACTTATCGTAGGCGATATAAACTTTTCAAGACGTATTAATTTTATTGGCAACAATGATTTGTATTACAAATCATTATTATAGTTAGGAACAAGGCAATAAAGGAAAGAATAAAAGGGAGAAAAATAGACACAGAGGATTTAACGTGGTTCGGCGTACAATGTGTCTGCCTACGTCCACGACTACACTAGGAAGTATTTGTATTTCTGGTGTATCTTAAAGCTTTACATAGAGTCTCTTATATAGTAAAATAGAGAACCACATCTCACTATTCTAAGTGATGTGGGACTAAATCAAGCACCATAATACTAACAAAAATAACTCAAAGTAAATCTTTGTTTATCAGTGATCATAAGGATATGATTAGATCTCTAATCATTTTTTTTAATAGTTAGAACATTATCATGTGAGAAATAGAGCTCTAGCATTAACTAATTTTGGAGTTTTTCTACACTAGGTAAGGGAAGCTAATATTATTTCATACATGATTAGGTTTGATTGATTTGTGTATTAATTTTTTATGAATTGATATGACTGAATCGTATATGAATTTGGCTTATCTAGAATTAAGTTTGTGAGTTGTATGAAACTCTTATTTGGTGCATTGGTTAGTAACTTGTGCGATGTTTGTAAATTGTAATACATAAGTTGTTTTTGGATGCATTATATTAGTCATATTGGTCCATCTAGCGTGATTTCAACCTATATCCATAATTTGATGAGCTTTGAAGCGCATAAGGATATTTAGAATAACCAAATTGACTAATTCATAATTCATTTTGGTTTCTGATTTTATGAATACTCGTTATGTTAGCCAACCCCCCGTTAAAAGGGTATTAAAAAAAATATTATAAAGAGCTCCAGATCCTTTCACTCAATGGCGAGTCAGACTTCGTTGGGTGAATAGATTAAACAAGTTCCCAGGACCTAAATCATTAAGTGAGCGAAATGGTCGCTGGAAAAGAACCATGTTCTAAAATGGCAGAGAGAAAATGAAGGTTAGGTCACTAAGCGAGCCTAACTTTGCTAAGCGAATTTTAATGATTTTATTCTCAGAGCCTGAGTCGTTGGGCAAGTATATCTTAAGGCGAATTCGCTAAGTAAGTCTATGTGGTTAAATCAAAATTTATACTTACCAATGTGAAATTCTAATAGTGATTATGATGTTGAATGGATTGTTATGGCTTAAAGGTTAAAATACACTAGAGAAAAGGAATGGTTGATATGAGAATTATTGTGTTAATTGTATGAAAATGATTATTTCTAAGGAGGAATAGATATTTTAATGTTTGCAATGAGTAGGAGTTTAGAGAGTGAAGTCTTCATAACTCTATTAAACCCACAAACTCATCCGGAGAATGAAGTTTAGGTTGTGAGAGTTAAAAGAGGTCCATATGACCGAATTTGGTGTGAAAGAGCACATTTTTGGCTAGGGTGTAGTGAGCTAACCCTGTCATGAGACATTTTTAGACTAAGCAGAACCAGGGATGGTCATGGCAGTATAAAAGGTTTACATGACAAGTGCAAGACTTCGTGAGTATTCAACTCAATGCACGAGTATTTCGAAAATTGAGTCTAGAATAAGTTATGTCTATTTTGATTGGAAATATCTGGTACACAAAATATTGTTGGAATTGACAATATCTTTTGAGGTTATATACGTCAATATTTTACGAGATATTTTAAAATTTTCACTAGCTTACCATTTCATATTGTTGTATGTGTTTCCCTTTTTGCTATGATCGTACTATATGCGTGAGTAGGTGATGGTGCACGTGGCAATGAGGCTTAATATTATGAGAGTTATGTTTGGAAGTTTTGTTATTTCATAATTTTCTGCGCACGCACACATAGACACACACACTACAAAAAATCTTTAAATATTAACCAATTTTAGAGACAAAAAATAATTGGTTACTATTAGTGACCAATTTGGAATTTAGACATTAATTCTTTTGCTAGCCAAAATTTTAATAGCTAATGTTAGTGACCAATTTAGAATCCAATTGATCACTAATTATAATTTTGTATTCATAATAGTGATTATTTTAAAAACTAATAATTTTTAGTTTATAAGTTAGCCAGTATAGTGACCAATTATTTTTTATATATAAAATTAATTATTATTTAAGGAATTTGTTGTAATATATATATATATATATATATATATATATATATATATATATAACCGCATGTTATCTCTTTAATATGTATCGGTTAATGTCACTAAAGTAATGAAACCAATAATAGAATTACACTATTTTGGGGTTGTTAGCTATATACACTTTATCTTATAAAAGAAAAATGATTAAATATGTTTTTGGTCCCTTAACTTTTAGTGAAAATTGGAATGAGTCCCTCTTCTAAAATTTAGAACAATTTAGTCTCACATCTTTATAAATGCATGGATTTAGTTCTTTTAACCAAATTTTGTTAAATTTATTTGACGTTTTAATAACACATTTCTCAGCTAACATTGAAGAAGAAATATGTCAAATGGTCTAAACAACTCAAATGTTATCATGAAACATGTTTGAAATGTCAAATAAACTTAAAAAATTTGGTTAAAAAAAATTAATCTACACATTTCTAAAGTTGGGGAACTAAATTTGGTTAAATTTTTGAAAGGGACTAATTTCAATTTTTATTGAAAGTTAAGGGACCAAAAACCTATCTAACCAAAAAAACATTCAAACTAGCTAAACAACATTTATAAAGTAAATAAATAACACTTATTTTAATTAAAATTTATTGAAAATTGTTTTGGCAAAAAACTGTGTATCTTTTACCGAAAACAAAATTTAAAGAAACTTCTTGACCTAGTAGTTGCAAAAATAATGAGACTTAAAAAATATATAATTTCCCTTATACAATAATATCCATTAATAAAATATCAACCAGTCACGAGACATATTTAGACTCAATTCCTGGACCCATAAACTTTAGGTTAGCTTTGAGATATATCATCCATATTTGAGAATCAAGTCAGACCCGGACGACTAGGATGGTACACAACCCCCTAATGTTGAGCCGAAGTATAAAAACATTAAGGCTGAAAAAATCCACTAAACTCAAACCCGGACAATCGAGACGGTACAAAAGTCTTATGTATTGATTAGTGAGAACACTTCAAATAATTATTTAAATATTCATTCAACAAATAAAAATAATTTTAAAATTTAAAGAAAAAAGTATTTTCAAAATTAAAACCAGCTCATTTCATATAGATATATTACAAATATATGTAAACCAAAATGAATTATATAGTTAAATTTATCATACACTTTTCCAAGTCTTATATAAATCTTATTTTAGAGAAAGTTGTTCCATCCATTTATAAGATATTTTATAAAATTCCTATAAATATAGATTTATGTTGTTTTACTTTTATTAAATATTAAGCGTGTTTTGTATTAACGAATAATGAAAAAATAAAAAAAAATGATTTTTTAATGCATTGGTGATGTTAATTAAATTTAATTAAATAGATTATCAATAAAAAATAATTAATTTAATTGTTATTATGTAATAAGTGTCTTGTATTAAAGAAAAAAAAGGAAATAGTTATTTCTACCAATAATCTCCAATTGTAAATATATTTAGTATCATATAATTATATTATATTAAAAACTAGAATGAGTGGGAAAATTCAGCAATAGACAGACATTTTTCTTATGTTATATGAAAGGTTAGAAGAAAAAGATTATTTCTTTCATGAAAGGTGGCAATAATATAATTATGACATAGGATTTGTGGTGTGGAGTCTCACATTCACATTGAAGGGGAAAAGAAAAACCTTTTTAAACATTTAAACATTAAGAAAAGGAAAAAAAATAAATAGACATACTTCTTGTGTTGAAGAGAGAAAAAGGATAGGTTAAACAATATAATGAAATAAAAAATTCCATTATGTAAACATTAAGACAAGGAAAATTTCTTTCTTGATGTATATACACTTGAAGAGAGAGATATAAAGGATATATAGGTTAAATGATTAATATAATGAAATAAAAAAATTCAATTAGTATATTATGTATAGTTAAAATTTGAATTTGAAACGAAAAAACATGTAACTAAAATACAGCACGTAAGTTTTGTTGGTCCGTGGTTGTGGAAAAACACCCGAAAAAAACAAAAATAACGTAAAATGATGGTTATATTCATCATTTGGTCGCAGGTGCAAACTCACCCAACGTAACACTTTACATTACGCACTCTGGAAGACAAACCCAGGTCTTAAATAACACTATTTCCCCCATTAACGATCGCAAAAGTCTCATTGCACGACCCAAATGAGAAAACAACAAAACAACACGCGCGCACACACACACGCGGATACAGACATAAACCCCACGAAACTAACTCTTCTAGTACACACCATGCATCATTATTGTTTCCTAGAATAAAGTCTCAGAAGAAGTAGGAGGAGCTCCCCAACTCAAAAACTTGAGACTCTGCACAAACATTCTCTGACACTGTTGACATTGCACCGAACATTGAACTAGCGTCCCAATAAAATCCATCACTCTGTTGTTCCATCTCGTAACCCATGGAACTTGTAATATCCGGTGGCAATGGAGGAAGCTCCACCGTGCTCCCACTGTTATCATTATCATTGTTATTATTGTAACAATTAATGTTATTATTGTTTGGGAAAAACGGTGGTTGGCTGAAGTGGGAAGCTGCTGCCACGTTGGCGGAGGCATTTTCATCGTAGGAGGAGGAACCGGAGGGGAACCCCAGGAGGGAAAACGGGTCGAGGGTCAGAACCGGGTCGGGTTGAGGGAGGGGTTGTTGGTCGGGGGAGATGATGGGGGTGAGGGATGAGCCGGGAGTGGTGTCGGCGTAGACGAAGTTGGTGCGCGCACGTGAGCCGCGCATGGCACGTGCGGCTCGGTCGTAGGCGAGTGCGGCCTCGTCGGCGGTGTCGAAGGTGCCCAGCCAGTGCCGCTCCTTGGTGGAAGGGTCGCGAATCTCCGCCGCGTACCGTCCCCACGGCCTCCGCCGCACGCCGAGGTACCTCCCGCCCCATGCCGTCTGGTGCGGCTCCGGTGCCGTTTGCTTCTTCTTCGTCTTCGACGATGACGACGTCGTTCGCGGGTTCATCGTGGAAGGTTGGTGAAAGAAACTGAACGAATGAAACGAAGCGTTTCAGTGTTTCGTTTTTTCTCTCTTTTTGGTAACGGTGGGTTTGTTTTGTTGTGGTCGAGTCTCTGGTTTAAATAAGACACACTCGGGGTGAGCGAATTCTCGTTTCTGCCCTCGCTTTCTTCTGTTTTCCCATCTTGCCCTTCCTTCTGTGAACCACGTGCTTTTTTTTTTCTTTATGGAAGATGATCCATATGAGACTTTTAATTTATAAATTCCTAACCGAGTTTATATATATGTTGTAGTATAATAATAATTAATCTGATTAAAAAAATAAAATTATGAAAATATTAACTAAAACTTTTGAAGCTTCTTGAAGCTTCATCACTTTATCCACACATTCATAAGTAATAGCTTTCACAATCTGCCATACAGTGGTCTCATAATTGAGTAATCTAATGTATCGCTCAGAAAGGGCACAATGGGTGACAGAATCCTTCATTGACTCTTAAGGGGCTTCAAACATTCACAAAAAGTTCATTTTATTTATGTAAAATGCAGGTTAAATTAAACATTGGTAACTTTTAATGAAAATATTATTCAATTCTATTTTCTTTTTTAAATAATGATTGTCATTTGATTTTGATAAGAAAAACTATGTTTACAGAAATGAGTTTCAAATGATGGGAAGAAAAAGAAGGATGAAATAATAATGAATATGTTATTTTTAGGTGAGAAAAGAGAGTTATATACAATTAGTGGGTGGCATAATTAGAAATGGAAATGTCTAATGATAAGCATGTTCTCCTAGATACCCCATTTCATGATTATTCGTCCAATCAAATTAGTGTGGGTTTGTTTAGAAATAGAGAAAATAAAATTTAATATTGTGTAGGAATAAACCCCATATAGTCCAAAGTTGGTGCATGTGAGGGTTTGAATGAAATTATGGGATAGTACATGAACGTGGAAGTTATCAAAAATAGAGGCTCTACACAATCTATTAAGATATAGAATCCACATAAAATTTAATCTATTAGTGTTTCTGATTATTGTTTATGAAGGCAAAGTTGATATGAATTGATGAGTTTGCACATTGTGACGATGATTACAGGTGGGAGGAGCTCCATGTCCTTTTTGATGATAAGCCTAGAAGCTAAGATCTTTTAAGAATAAATTACTTAGATTTATCATTAGTAATTATGTGGGTATGCTATGCTCAGTCAATTCATTCTTCATTTGGCTGCAAGATTGGGAAGCATGCTGCTTCTACTACCTTTTTTATTTTAATTTAAAATTCAGGAAAGAAATTGCAACTAATTTTTTTCATAAAAAAATTAGTATCATGATCAACTAATGTATGCAATTTTTTTTTAATTTAACAAAATATAAAATATAAAAAATATATATTTTAAGTTAGAAGGTAAATGTAAACAATAAATAAATTTAATAGGTATAAGTTTCTATATCTAGTTTAGATTTAGTGGAAGAAATACTTAAACCAAACAAACAAATTATAACCATGGGATTTAAAGACAATAAAAAGATTAATATAATTAAAGTTATGGTTAATGTTATTAGTTAATGCTTATAAAGTAGAAAACAAAAAACTATTTTCGTCACAAAAGAAATGTACTCTACGAAAGAAAAAGAAAAACTTAATAAGCTATTTATATTTCATTATTAACATTTTTACATAGTACAGATGTCTGCTTTACAAAAAAAAAAAAGAGAACTAAATAAATAATATTCTAACATTAAATATATTACAAAAATATTAAAAATGAAATTTTGTAGATTAATGCACCAATATATTTAGTTCTTAAAAACATTTTTTTTACGAAGTGGGACAAACAAGATGTTATCATATACGTATTTTAAAATGTAAATATTTAAGAATCCTAAGACGATTAAAATGTAAATTAATAAGTTGTTCAAATAAACGCACACATCATATATATGTATATATACATAACATTATGATATAAGATTGGAAATTCTACTATTCACGCATATAAATAGAAATGAATATATACCAATAGTGTATTATATCAAAATTTAACTACTACAAATCACTGTAGAAAAAAAGCATGAATGATAACCTAAGGAAAAGCCATAATTTAGTCTAAAATAATTGTGAATAAAGTCTATCAACTTCCTTGCAATATATAAAAAATAAATAAAAAATAAACTCGGGCTATTATAATTTGTTTTATAATTGTTTTTACATTTTACAAATTATTTTAGCATGGAAATATAGGGCTCATTTATGATGTTTTAATATTTTTTTTAACGTATACAATTACCAATCATAATTACGCAGATAAATAAACAGTAATAGTCAGTTAGAAAATTGATCATTTAGTGGAATTAATTTACTAATGGCATTTATATTTCTTTTGAATGTTTCATTATTGTCATTCCTCACTTATTTCAGTTTTACTAATAAAATGTTGTTTTGCCATGATAATTTCATTGACAGTTACAAAAGTACTTACTCCATTAATCAGTTTTGTTAATTTCACTCTGATTTTTTTTTTCTAATTTGGATTTTTTTTGTAAGAATAAGGTGTTAAAGGGAAATTTTAGTAGTTGATAAGATTATTATAATTGTTCAAGTCTAACTCATATAATTAATATAAACTTTTATGATATAATAATAAGGTGTTTAAGGAATATCATTACTGACCCATGTGCAACCAATTTGAGCCATAAAGTCAATGATAAGCTCCATAGTCTTCCCTTCTTTTTATCAACAAATTAATTAAATGACACTTTTTAGTATAATCATATTTAATTGTTAATATTTCCTTCGATAATTTTGCCAAGTTTGGATTCTACCCTCAGTCCACATGCATATTAATATTTAAATTTGATTTAAAATGAATTAGTGAATGGGAAGAAAATTGAATGAGGCAAAGCTTTGTTGGGCAGCATGTGAAAAAAGAAAAACACATAGGGTTACCTTTCTTGAGGAAAACAATGGCTAGCTAATTCTTAATTATCAAAAAATTATAATTGCAACTCCACGTAGAGGGACTTTGACCAAATGTCTCATTACCTTACCTAACAAGGTTTGCTGAATTATGTCACTCCAAAAATTAAAAAAAAATCACTTACTATAATGGATGAAAAAAATGTCATGTAATAGAAATTAAATTATTATTATTATTCTAGGTTTTCATTGATTAATAATAAATTAAAATTACATTAACACAATATTATTTTTAAATTATAGATTTTTATATACTATTTTTAAGGAATTAAGTAATAAATATACTTTGGAATATTATTTAAAATATGTTAATGTTGTTATGATATTAATAATAAATATTTCAAAGATTAAGTTTGAGTTGGAAGTGTCATTTTCTTATTTTTGTTGGACTCATGTTTCATTGATGTTGTATCTTTTTAGTGAATTCTTTTGAAAAATTCATCTGTGATATTAAAATTGATGGTTCATCTTGGTGGTGACTTAGAAGAGTACAATATGGATGAAGATTCCTAAATGTGAGGATTCATGTATTGACAAGTGTTTCAGACATTTGTATCCTATTGTTAGATAAGAGGTCACCATTAAGGTGCTCGTGGTTAGAAATGCTTCAGCTTGAGTGGTAGTGTACCAATGTGGAAGGGACTCATCTTGAGGGGGAGATTATTAGGAATCCAAGTGTGAGTTTAAGTCCCACATTTGCTAGAAATGAGAAAGTAGAACATTATATAAGAATAAAGACCCATAAACCTATTGCCTTAAGGTTTTGGGTTGAGAGTAGTGTCAATGCCTTCTCAGACAAGTGCAGTATGGTCCTTGTATCGAAAGTCTTCCTAATGGAGGTTAGATAAGTGTGTCCCATTTGATGAATAACGTACAAGTAAATGGGTACTTGTGGTTAGTTCGAGGGAAAAGTACTAATATGAAAGGACTTACATTTGGGGGGAATTGTTGGAAATTCAAGTGAGTTTAATTCCTACGTTGAGTAAAGTTGAGATCCATCATATACCAATATTATTAAGGAGAAAATACTTAGTAATATAAATATTAAATTTCATATTTATATTGATTTTGAATATCATTTGATCTTAGTATGTAGTATTGGTATAGATAGATGGAATTACAATTACTATCATATGTTATACAATTGAAAATAATTACAACATTTATTTTTCAAAAGAATAAAATTTTTTATTTTGACCCTAATAATGGTCTTGACTCTTAAGTAGTTTGTGATAATTTGTTGTACCAGAACTAACTCTCTCATTGAGTTTTGAAGAAAGCGAAAGTTTGTCTTTGGAACTACTTTTCTATTTTAAGAAATAATGTCAATATTTCGACCTCATATTTGTTGAGATAACATATCAATCATCATATTCAAGCTATTGTACTCGTGTTCAACATATTCTTGTTCATACTCTTGTATTCTATTCTCGATCTTAACTACGTGATAATTATTAATTGCATATTTATGAGATTTCCACAACTTTGATATATTCTTCATTATGTGATTTCCATATCTTTGATATATTCTTCAAATCTTATGAGATTTTCACCTATTTGCAACATATGAATCAAATATTTATCTTTTTAAAAATTATCAAATTAAATCTTATTATCTAATAAAAGATACTACTCAAAATACAAATAATTATCATTTCTAAAATTAGCTATAAAATCTTAATCATGTAAATAGCCAAAATACTAATAAAAGATAAAGTATTTATCTTTTCTAAAATTATTTAATAAAATTTTCATTATTTAAAAAGAATAATAAAAATACCAATAAAAGATAAAATAAATAAAATAAAAACATGATAATGTCAATTTTATAACCAACACTAAGGTTATTCCAAATGAGCATTGTAAGACTATCACAAGTTGGAGTGGAAAGGTATTGGAGGAGAGAGTGGAAAAAAGAAAGGTTAAACAAAATATAGAGAGTGAGAAAAATGAGAGTGATGAGGAAAACAATGAAAACATTGACAAAAGTAAGAAAGAAGAAAAACAAGTGAAGAGTGAGGAGAGAGTTGATTAAGGAAGCCAACAAGAAAAATAGGAGGAGAAAAGCAAAGAGAAAGGTGTGAAAAAGAAACACTTCTATACCCATCAAATTCTTCAAAGAAAGACAAGGATAGTTTGTTCACTTTATGGATATTTTCAAGAAGTTGGAGATCAACATTAAATGCATGCTCTTGCAAGATTCATGAAAGACCTGCTCTTGTGTTTTATTCTCGATCTTAACTGCATGATAATTATTGATTGCATATTTTTGGGTATCTAATCATTGGACACGACATTAGAACCTATATTAGAATAGATAACTAATTGATTGTTCATCTAGACGTACATCGTTGGTCATTTCTTAACATCTGAACTTAAGGCTTAATACGAACTTTTAATAAGGAAAGGTCTATGATATTAGGGTTCTTATTAAAGTTTAGACTTGTCACTAAGACATTAGAGCTTGTTACATAGCGGTGTGAATGCTAGAGTCAGGAATTAGAAATATATTGTTAGTGTTTTCATATTGATTTAATGCATGAAATCCAACTCATTGGAACCTTTATCATATGTTTTAATTTCATAAATTTAATTTGCTTTCTATAATTTTGAATTATTTTAAGAACAAAAATTAATACTTTTCATTATTTTAAAGTTCTTGGCCTTAATTAGTAAATAATCATAATTTTTATAAACAACGCGAGTCTTTGTGGGAAAATGATATCTGGACTTATCCACTTTAATACTTATATGATTTGATACACTTGCCAATATTGTAACAATAAGACATCAATCATCAGATCCAAGGTATGTACATTTTAAAACTCAAAACTTCTTCATAATCTTATTCCTAAAAAAAATGTCTTAGTTAAGAAAGGAATATATATGTAAATTATTCTTAAGATAAACTTTTAAGCGATATAAAACTAATAAATGTATAGAACAAGATACTAATTCAAGTCAACATTTATAACACACACACAGACACAAACACACAGACACACAAGCACAGACACAGACACAAACACACACACACACACACACACAGACACAGACACACACACACACACAAACACAGACACAGACACAGACACAGACATAGACACAGACACAAACACGGACACGGACACAGACAAAGACAAACACACACACACACACAGACACA
>Ga0209389_1001458_pt1 | contig 16692 bp, 19 predicted proteins | sample CowpearedBW_FD_187526 | JGI IMG/M metagenome (GOLD analysis project Ga0209389, IMG submission 187526) | Root nodule microbial communities of legume samples collected from California, USA - Cow pea red BW (SPAdes) (version 2) | ecosystem: Host-associated > Plants > Roots > Nodule | place: USA...
ATATACACACATACACACACACACACACTCACCACACATAACTCACCTATCGTTACCATACTATAACATAACGCATCCAAGATATCAACTATTGTCAACACCCAATTTCGTCCAGTTGAATAAATTTATTTTCAAAATAATAAAAATAAAAAGATGTTTTTTAGTTAATGGGGTAAATATAAAATGGTGAAATAAAAATTTCTTCAAAGATTTTCAAATTTTAATTTGAGCAAAAAAATAAAAATAAAGGGAGAGAGGAAAAAAAAGAGAATAAAAAGGAAAAAAAGAAGGAAGAGGCCAATTAATTTTTAATTATGACACTCCTTCTCATGAGTCCAACAACCCAACATATTTTCTACCCTTTGATAGAGAAAATAGTGATATGATTCTAATAATTAGAAGCAATATCTCTTCTAATGATTAGAATCAATATTACTAATGATGATTGATATTGTGCTCTGATTTGCCGCGATTTGATTTTCGTAATGTCCTACTATCATGACAAATTTCTTCCTTATATTGTTCATTACAATTAAGGCTAGGATGACATTGATATTACAATGTGTGAATATAAATACGCATCCTATCATATGAAAGGGATCGAAAAAAAACATTCTCTACACTTTCTCTTTCTTTCTCATTACCACCCACAATGACACATCTTATTTTTATCTCTCTTAGGAAAAAAAGAAAAATATTAGAAAAGGAGGTAAGAAAAAAGAAAAGATAAAATGTATTTGTAATGTAAAAAATGAGAGGGTGAGATTGATATAGAAGAAAATTATTGAAATTTTTTTATCCAATTTTCATTATTTTTTTAAATCATCAAAAAAAATATTTAATCCATTTCTTTAGTGCCTGTCCGGCCGCCCGCGGTGCATGATACCCAATTTAGACTTTTGTTTTTTCTAAAAAATACATAAAGATCTAAAATTTAAAAATAGCTTTATTTGTTTACTCTCTGATATCTATCCAGTTTCTCACGTTACAGTGACATCCACACACACTTTCAAATAACTCCAAAAAAATATGAAAAATTATAAAGATTAGAAAATAATGAAAAATAAAGATTATAAAATAAAAGAATTTATTTTCTGTGTTTGTTCGACCGCTCGCGTCGCATGACACCAATTTTAAATTAATTCAAAATACTAAAAATTTAAATAAAATATTTTCAAAATTATAAAAAAAAATCAAATCCTTTTCCAAATAGTTTTCTGAATTGTGTTTTCATTAAAGAACTACGTAACCCTGATTCTCCTTTGTATATGGAGATACGTAGGAGCGAGGATTAATCCTTGTTGGACCCAAAAAACAAAAAAAAAATTTGTTTCTTTTGTACATCCTTTTATTATTATTTTTGTGGAAAATTAAATAGGGTTAAATATGTTTTTGGTCCCTTAACTTTTAGTGAACTTTGGAATTAGTCCATTTCGAAACTTGGGACCAATTTAGTCCTTCATCTTTTGAAATACGTGAGTTTAGTCCTTTTAATCAAATTTTGTTAGGTTTATTTGACGTTTCATATGCATTTCAAGATTCTATTTGAGTTGTTTATACTGTTTGACACGTTCAGGTGATTTCTGGAAAATCCCAGAAACCTACTAAAAACAACGCAGAAAGGAGTTTAAATCATGCAATTTGATCATAGTAGAGCACGATACAATATACACGAATCAAACACATAAGAAAACAACTCCCCTTACCTGGATTCCTTGCTCCAAATTCAAATATGGTGGGTGTCTCGAACCCAAAAGCTCTCTTAACCTTTGCTCCCCCTCCAACAATGGCTTCCGCTTCAATTCTTCTCTGCAACCTGTAACAATTCGCTAGAACTTCTCTACCTAGTGACTCACACGAAAATACAATACTATCCTCTCCTCTAATTCCCTTCTCTCTCTGAGTTAATACCCCCTTAATCACCCTTTACTCCACTAAAACGAAAATTAACTTAGAATTGGTTTAATGGTTATTCAATGATCATTAACAGAATGTTTTCAGCCCCCTAACCTAAGCTGCCTGTCTTGGCTGCTAGGGTTCCTAAGCCCTTTCATATTCATGCCAAAAGAAAATTTGGCAAAAAGAAAGTTAAATTCGTTCTTACCAAGGTTTGAACCCACAACCCCTAAATTACCAAATCAGTGCATAACCAATTCAACCAATTCATGTTTCGTGATAGTTCCTATAATTTTAGGATTACATTATCACCAATCACATTCATACACAATCATTAAAATAATACTCATATTAAAATAACATACAATTAGCACACATAGGACTTGACACAATCATGTACTCTCAACCACTTGAGCTAGTACTTTTCCATGTCATAACAATTCGCATTAAATGCCATAAAGGCTCCTATTACCCGTATTTAGTAAATAATTATTTATTTAATTATTTAAATTTCTCGGGTCTTACATTTCGCCCACCTTAAAAGGTTTTCGTCCTCAAAAATGGGACTTACTAGGAAACAAGTGCGGGTAGGATTGCCTCATGTGATCCTCCATCTCCCAAGTCATCTCCTGAGTAGCCTCGTCCTAGAGCATTTTCACGGTCTTTATGTCCTTTCCTCATAGCTTTTTCACTTGTGAGTTGAGTATCCCCACTAGTCATGTGTTCACTGTCAAGTCCTCATTGATCTGAATGTCATCCGACTCCAGCACATGTGACAAATCTGCTATGTATTTCCTCAGCTGAGAAACATGAAATACGTTGTGCAAGATCGCCAAGTGCGGTGGCAATGCAATCTCATACGTTGCAGCGCCGATCCTCCTCAAAATCTGATATGGCCCAACAAATCTCGGAGTTAACTTCCTTGATTTGATAGCCCTTCCAATACCAATCGTCGGTGTGACTCTTAGGAACACATGATCCCCTACCTCAAACTCCAAAGGTCATTAACTCTTATCTGCATAGGACTTTTATCTTCTCTGAGTTGCTTTCATGCGATCTTGGATAATTTTGACTTTATCCGACGTTTGCTTTAAAAACTCTGGGCCCAACACTAGTGACTCACCATCCTGATTCCAACATAGCGGTGTCCTACATCGCCGCCCATACAATGCCTCATACGGTGCCATACCAATACTGAAGTGATAATTGTTGTTGTACGTAAATTCCACCAATGAAAGCATTTCATTCCAACTTCCCATATGATCCAACACACAAGCTTGTAGTAGATCCTCCAATGACTAGATCGTCCTCTCAGACTGCCCATCAGTCTGAGGATGATACGCAGAACTCATCCGCAAATAAGTCCCCAACGCTGCCTGTAGAGACTGCCAAAAGCGAGAAGTGAATCTCGGTTATTTGTCAAATATGATGCTAGTCGGCACCCCATGCAATCTGACTACGTCTCTAACATATAGCTCAGCCATCTTGTCCATCAACATCTTCTGATTAATTGCTAAGAAATGGGCACACTTAGTCAACCTGTTTATGATCACCCAAATTGAATCATGCCCTTTAGCAGACCTCAGCAGATGCGTCACGAAGTCCATTGCGATGCTATCCCATTTCCACTACAGGATATCTAGCAGCTGTAATGTACCACCTGGCCTTTGGTGTTCAATCTTTGCCTTTTGACACACCAAGCATGATGCCACAAAGTCGGCGACATTAGTTTTCATTTTGTTCCACTAGAAAGACTGTTTCAGATCCTTATACATCTTTAGTCATACCTGGATGTATGCTAAGACAACTTTTGTGACCCTCTTCCAGAATTTGCTTCCTCAACCTCCAATTCATCGATAAATAAGCTCTATCTCTGAATTGAAGGATGCCATCTAACCCCATCCGGTAATCCTTCCCTTTCTAGGTTCCTAACCAGCTCACAAAATGCTGCAGCTCAGCATCATTTTTCTGCTCATCTCATATCACCCCAAGACGTCATTAGTTAGTGTCAGTACACTACACCTAATGGAATCCTCTCCCACTTGTATACCCAGATTCATATCCTTGAGTTTCTCAATTAATTCTAACTCTTTCACCATCATTACTGACATATGTATCGTCTTCCGACTCAAGGCATCCGCCACTATGTTTGCTTTATCAAGATGGTAAAGTAACTCAAAATCATAGTCCTTGAGATACTACATCCATTGTTGTTGTCTCATATTCAACTCCTTTTGATCAAACATGTATTTCAGGCTTTTGTGATCACTGAAAACGTGGAACTAGGAGCCATACAAGTAGTGTCTCCATGTCTTAACTACAACAGCCAACTCTAAATCATGGGTGGGGTAGTTCTTCTCACGCACTTTCAACTACTTAGAAGCATAAGCTACTGGCCTTTTCTCCTTCATCAATACACACCACAAACCCTGATAGGATGCATCATAATATACCTCAAACTTCTTACTAGTGTTTGGAATAGCGAGTACTAGAGCTGTAGTCAATCTCCTCTTCATCTCCTCAGAGCACCCTTCACATTTATCTGTCCAGGAGAAGGGTTGATCTTTTCTAGTGAGTTGGGTTAGAGGACTCACCATTTTTTAGAACCCTTCCACAAACCTTATATAATACCCAGCCAGTCCTAGGATACTTCGCACCTCGGTTAACGTCCGTGGTCTTTCCTATTTCAGCACTCTATCAATCTTGCTCGGGTCTACTGCAATACCATGTGAAGAGATAACATGCCCCAGAAACTATAGCTCTTCTAACAAGAACTTGCGCTTTGACAGATAGCCATAAAAATGATGTTCTTTGAGTACCTCTAATACAATTCTCAGATGATATCCATGCTCCTCCTTATTCTAGGAGTAGATGAGAATGTCATCTATGAACACCACCACAAACTTATCCAAATAGGGGCGAAAAATCCGATTCATGTAATCCATGAAGACTGTTAGAGCATTAGTTACTTCAAATGGCATTACTACATACTCGTAATGTCCATATCTCGATCGGAGTGTCATCTTCTGAACGTCCTCTGGTTTGACTAAGATCTGATGGTATCCAGACCTCAAGTCAATTTTGGAGAACACACTTGCCCCTCTCAGCTGATCTAGGAGATCATCAATCCTCGGCAGTGGGTACTTGTTCTTTATCGTTAATTTATTCAACTACCGATAATCTACGCACTACCGGGAACTCCCATCATTCTTCTTCACCAGTAACACCGGAGCTCACCACGGAGATGCCCTAGGTCTGATGAATTTCTTCTCTAGCAAATTATCGATCTGCTTCTTCAGTTCTGTTAGTTCTGTTGGTGCCATTCTGTAAGGAGCCGTCGACATTGGAACCACTCCAGGGATTAGATCAATCGAGAAATTTATGTCCCTGCTTGGTGGCAACTCGGGTATTTCATATGGAAACACGTTAGCATATTCATCCACCACTGGTATTCTTTTGATCTGCTCTTTTATGCTTTTCTTTTCAGCTTAAGCCACTATCACAAAACAAGTAGCTCATCCCTTCATCTCTTTCACCGCCTCTTGGGACGATATCAATTCTACCCCTTGTTGTTCTGAGAATATCATTATGCGCCGTCCACAGTCAATCACAACATGGTTGATAGACAACCAGTCCATTCCCAATATTACATCTAATCCGTTCAAAGGCAAGCATATAAGATTCACCTTGAATCTTCGGCCCTCTACTTCTAGCGAGCATCCAACACAGGCAGAATTGGTTGAAACTTGTCCAGATGCTGATGTCGAGACTATTAACTCGCATCCCAAGTCACGAGTCGACAATCCCAGTTTCTTCACACAGTCGTGGGATATGAAAGAGTGCGAAGCTCTTGAGTCAAATAACACTAACACACTGTTACCCAACAATAAACAATAGTCAAGTATAAGGCTACCTGACTGGGTGGCTTCTGTACTGGTCATAGCAAAAACTTAGCCTGCTGCTCTAGGCCTCTCTGTCGAGGGTGGTTGAGATCGTGTTCCTGTAGTAGTCTTCTTATTAGGACATTTGTTAGCAAAAATGTCATGGCTGGTCACACGTATAGCACTTGCGGGTGCTATCGCTACGTCCTCCATTGCCCGCGGGCTTCGTGCCGTTCCTCCTAAGGTGCTCCCCACCACAATTATAACATTGTAGCTTCCGAGAAGATGACAGTGGTCTATACTAGGGCATTTTCTGTTGCCAACCCTCTACACTATTCTTCTGAGGTCGGCTGACTCGACTGGGCCCCATCTTAAGCTGCTCAACACTCTTGGCCTGCTCCACCAAGATCGGGAACTCACGTACCCTCAATGGTACAATGAACCGACGCAGCTCATGTTTCAATCCATCCTCAAACTTCTTGTAGTGCCACTCTTCTGTGACCGCCTACGAGTAGAACCTCGCAAGATACTCGAATCATTCCACGTACGCCTGTACTATCTTATTCCCCTGCTACAGGGTGAAGAACTCGACTTCGCACTCATTTCTAGCGCTGTCTGGAAAGTACTTCTCCAGGAACCTCCTACAAAAGTTGACCCATGTCACCTCCTCCTCTCGGGTCTTCATCTATTGCTGCATCCCCATCCACTAGTATTCTACATTTGTCACCAATAGGAATGTGGCAAATGTAGGCTTCTGGGCCTTTGTGCACTTAATTACCCTGAAGATCTTCTCACATTCATGTAGCCATGCGTTTGCCTCATCTGGGGTGGCTTTCCTTGTGAATTTCGCTGGCTTATGACGCATGCTATCTTCAATCGTCACAGGTCTGACTGGTGGAATCATCGCCCTCAACTACGCTGCCACAGGTTGCATCGCGTCCACCATCCTATGGATTGCATTAGCAATCTCGTCAACTCCAGCGGTATTTCTACACCTCCGGTTTGCCATTACCTTTGCATGCCATATTTTTTTGAGCTGTTAACATTAAACAACTCAGATTATAACAAACAATCAATAACACAACACAAGTTTACAAACAAAACGTGGTAAGCTCACTCCCCAAGTTCCCCAAAAACTTAGAACTTTTGCTCTGATACCAAATGTAACATCCCTACTGGAAATTACTTAATTAAATGAAATAAATAAGAGTTTAAATTCAAATGTCATGTTATTATTCCCAAACACGGAAAAATTTAAAATAAAATCCAGTTTGCCAAAATTTAAATGAAACTAGCGTATAATGTCTTACAAGTTCCAAAGTTCGATAAACAAATGAAAACACGGTAAAAATCCCTAGCTCACAATATCCCAAGCTAGCCATCTCTCCGCATCTACGCATCAACAACATCACCTGTAGCATCATCTGCTCCCGTGTAATGAATCACACGATCATCAACAATCACAAACAGAAAGGGTGAGCTTATAAAAATAAAAATAAAAATAAAAATAACATATAATGTAGCAGAATATAAGCAATGCACCCATCTTATTCATCCTAGTTAGTTCTTGGCCAAGACCTTAATACCCCTAGGATTTTCAAACTTCAAATCATACAAATAGTTAGTCTTGGATTCAGGATTTGTGATGCTCACACGAACCTACCTACTCGTGGTCCTACCTCTACGAACCTCCCCGCTTGTAGTCCTACTCTATGAACCTCCCCGCTCATGGTCCTGCCCTACGGACTTGCCCACCCGTAGTCCAACACACGTGATCCACCAGCTACGTACCTTCCCACACGCAGCATCTCCCAAGTGTGAGCACAGAACATATGAACCTACCTTGCTCGTATCCCCACATGAGAGTAACTGGATATGAACCTCCCCGCTCATATCATCACGTGTTCACCACCATCCATGAACCTACCCGTTCATGGCACAACATCTCCTGATCCAAGTATAGCATCAGTGCTTACAAGCAACACACGCAAGCCACTAACTGCAGCATTATCGCCTAGCGCAGCCTAAGCGCCGCTACGCGAAACCTGCACAGATCGCCTGGCGGGATGTCCTCGCCGCCAGGCGCCAGGCTCAAGCAGACCCACTTTTGCAGGGTGTATCGTCTGGTGGAACACACCTTGCCGCCAGGCACCACGCGGTGCAGGGACTTCCCTAGAGGTCCTACCGCCTGGCGCACACACCCGTACCGACAAGCGTTATACCAGTAGTGAAACTTTTACTGATTTTTATGCATCCAAACACAGATTGGCCTACAGCCCAAGCCATCCCAGCAATCCAGAAATACACTAGTCAAGTCAAGGTTACACTCTTGGTAATCCACAGCCATCACATGGTTCAATGTCTATTATTCGTAGTTGTCAAGTCAATTAATCAAGACCTATAATTTTACCAAGCACTTTAACTTTGCATAATATCCCAATCAAACCTATGGAAAGAAAACCACCAATCCAATACCTTACACTTAGACAATTCTTACTACTGCTCTGCATTGATATTAACATTTTTCTTCACTTACCTTCCAATTAAGTTACCTAATTCTTGTGAATTACTTAATCTGCCATATTAAATCTTCCAAGAGTTCCAATCTATAACTCAATGAAATCTTACCTTCCCAACTCCTACAATCCCACTTACCATTATCCTTTAGTCTGTTTTGGATTCTAGGTCCATATTGCCTATCACATACACATATAACCATAAAATCGTACACTTTACATTTCTATATTCTAGTTTATTACAACTTAAGCCTACTATTCTCGTTCCTCCAATTTCCCATCACGGACCAATACCCGAATCAAAATTCCACGTACCAACAAACTGCCAGGCTGAAAAATTCCAGCCATCGCTTGCGGAATCCCTTGCTCCTTGTTGTCTTGTCTCACCGCCCACTAGGCCGAAATCGTTCGCAATCCTAGAAGTAAGTATGCATCAAAATTGCCCAGACTAAATGCCAATTACCCGCTATAAATCAATTTCCTAATTATTCTCTTTCATCCCTTCTCACAATTCATAATCACCCCATCGTCCTTGTCATACAGGTAATTACTCAACATAATTCCATTCGATTAATAGCTTTCAACACCACGTACAAAGATTCAACAAAAATTTCTGGAAGCCACAAGGACTCTCGCATCAAATAACACCAACCAATCGCGAACAACGTCACACCGTCTAGCGGTTATTCATCATCGTCAAGCGGTTCATGCCAGAACCAAGAACACAATCAAAATGTGAGGTGTTTCCTAGCGGTAAGGGTTGGGTCGCACGACGGTTTCTGGGAAAAACCCAGAAACCTACTAAAAACAACGAAGAAAGGAGTGGAAGTCATGCAATTTGATCATACCAGAGCACGATACAATATACACGAATCAAACACATAAGAAAACAACTCCCCTTACTTGGATTCCTTTGCTCCCCCTCCAACAATGGCTTCCACTCCAAATCTTCTCTACTATCAACAATAATTCTCTAGAACTTCTCGGCCCAGTGACTCACACGAAAATACAATACTCTGCTCTCCTCTAATTCCCTTCTCTCTCTGAGTTAATACCCCTTAATCACCCTTTACTCCAATAAAACGAAAATTAACTTAGAATTGGTTTAATGGTTATTCAATGATCATTAACAGAATGTTTTCAGCCCCCTAACCTAAGTTGCCTGTCTTGGCTGCTTGGGTTCCTAAGCCCTTTCATATTCATGCCAAAAGAAAATTTGGCAAAAAGAAAGTTAAATTCGTTCTTAACAAGGTTTGAACCCACAACCCCTCAATTACTAAATTAATGCACAACCAATTCATCCAATTCATGTTTCATGATAATTCCTGTAATTTTAGGATTACATTATCACCAATCGCATTCATACATAATCATTAAAATAATACTCATTAAAATAACATAGAATTGGCACACATAGGACATGAACCCAAGTCCTCTCACACAATCAAGTACTTTCAACCACTTAAGCTAGTACTTTTCCACATTATAACAATTTGCATTAAATGCCATAAAGGCTCCTACTACCCACGTTTATTAAATAATTATTTATTTAATTATTTAAATTTCTCGGGTCTTACAGTTTTTAAAAATGTACTTAAGTAAAAACTTATACTTTAAATCAAAACAACAATCATCTAAATATTTTCAAATAATAATAGCAAATAAAAGAAATTACATCATCTTTAACCTTTACTTTTAAATAATTTAACAAAAGATGCTATCACACTTGCTTAATTTGTTGAACGATCTCAAATATGTGAGTTCTTGTCATGATTAAATCCTGAATATGATACTATTAGGGCTCAAATTCTTGGGAAGGAAAAACTTCCTTCTCTTTCTGAAGTCTTCTTCATTGTCCAAGGTGCGGAGGCTTGTTAAATGGCCATGATAAATGGGCCAGTGAAGGAGCTACCATGTTCTCCAAAAAGACTTCCAACCTGGGACTTTAAATCTTGCAAGTCTGAAACTTAGCTTAAAAGGTAAGGAAGAGCATTGGTGCTTTCGTTGTAAGAAATTTGGCCATACAAAGGGTACTTGATTTAAGTTACATGGAAAGGAGAAGGTTCTCAATCGTCTAGCGAAAGTAAAAGGAACACCCTCAAGGAAAGCTTATCAAGCATCTTCAAATTCTAAACATCTTGGTAAAACACCTCCCTCTTCACCTAAGGAAAGAATGCTTGCATTATGTGCCGAGATTGAACATCTATATAATGAACATATACAAGAAAATCCTTATAATGAAAATTCCTAACAATCAAACTATATAACGAAAACTCCTAATAATGTACAAAGTGAATTATGATCTTGTTAATAAGGGTCTTGTTGATGGACTTCAGGTACTACCACATAAGCCAATTAGGATTGGACATTATGAAAGAATTAGATATTTTAACATATTAAACCCCTTATATAGAAGAGTTAAGGGTTCTCTAAGCAAATAAAAGATACACAAGGATGTCTTTACAAAATCCTAACCCTAGCTTCTAGAAACTAAGGCAAATTAGGTTACAAAATGAGAGACAAAATGAATTACTATGATGTGTGCTATGTGATTTTCAACCAAGCCTTAAAGGCCTAAAAAAAATGTGTGCCAAATGTCTCGCAAATGGCCAAAAAGGTGCTAAAGACAAAGGAGACTAAGTGGTACAAAGATGGTACAAGGTACATGTGCTTTTTGCTTTATGCTTTCCTCTCTCATCCACCAAGGTGCCAAGTCACCTATGCTTTCCACCTTGCATGCGTCACATCATCCACCATACTTAACCTTAACTAAACCTACAAAACACATAAAAAAAGATTATCATGTTGACTTAGGTTAAGTCAACTTTAGCCAACTAGTCAACCCTAGTCAAAGTAAACAAGTGAACCAAGGTTAAGTTAACCAAGTCAACTTAGGGAAATTCAAACATAATAAAAAAGAATGAAAGGAATGAAGGATTAATGAACTTAATTCCTAAACATTCTTAGTCTTCTTAAGCATGTTCCTCCATCCTCGGTTGGGGTCAAGACTACATCAATGTGCTATATGCACTTTGAACTCAAGTTGCACTAATTCTCATTCAACTCACTTGCAAACATTCATTGTCCAATTAGAATTTGTGGAACTTGAGTTCAATGTTCACATAGCACATGCTCGAAAGTGAATGTCGAAGGCATTTAAGATAGATCTTTATGGATATAGGGATTTACATCCTCTTTTGGTAGTTGGTAATCTACTAAAGATTAACAATTTAAACCATAAATTAATTTTTCTGGACTCTATTAGAAAAGGTGAGATTGAGCTTATTGGTGTTCAACAAGAGGCAAACTACTACATTTATTTGGATCAAAATACACAAGCCTTGAAAAGAAGAAAAAAAGAAATGAAAATAGGCAACAAAAGGATATTAAATTGGAACAAATCCTCAAGGTGTAACACTTTGTGTTCTTCATTCCACTAAAGGTCTTAGCCTCAATACCCTTTATCTTACCCCTATCCTTATTAAAAGCCAAATAAAAGCCCTATTGATCTACCAAGGTATGTGTTCTACTGGTGGGAAATTAGAAAGGTTTCAAATAAATGCAAGGAAAAAAATCAATAATGCAAGATAATGTTTAAACTAAAAATTTATTCAGTGATTGGAATATGCTTCCTCTGCTCTCGAGAAGACATCTCAAAAGATTGTGGCCACTTTGGGGTCATATGGGTTTCAAAAAGGAACTAAAGTTGTGTACAAATTTGTGAATCATACTCAAATACTATCTTCGCAGCACAAGCATACAAAAAACCACAACACACTACTTAAACTAAATAAGAGCAACAAGAATCAGCCACAAGAATTTAAAGTGAACAGAATTTAAAACTGAAGGACCAAAATTGCAACTGACATAAACAACATAAGTCATTAACTCTAAACAAACCATGAAAAAACTTGACTACGAGGAATTGAGAAGTTAGGAACCAATGCATAAGTCATAAACAATCCAGAATTGTGGTTACTATTTTTAATTTTGTTGTCTTATGATCCTACATCAATTCACTGCCCATATCTAAGCTTTAACATATTGTAGTAAGTGGTTTAGGATCATGCATTATGTTAGGGATTGTGATGCATGTATGTCATGGTATGATGAATGCTTGTACACTTGTGTGATTATGTGAACTATATGTACATATGTATGAGATGGTATGATGTGATGAGGTGTGGCATGAATGAGTGTGCATATGTTTTCAGACAATATGAACACTCTAATAGTTGTAAAGCCATGATGGTTTCTTTACTCAGAGGACTTTTTTGAGTTAGGGTAAAGGGATTTCGTTACTTTATAAGTCTTTAGCATGAGCTTAGCAAGAGTGCTCCACCTAAGGCTTTGTTGAGTAAGTCTATGAAAAGTAGGGAATGAGACTTTTTCAGGAGGCGTTGGTGCACAAGAAGGGTATATTGGTTAATTATGAGAGAATGTCATACCGTTAATATTACTTGGTGGTAATATTCTGATGCGTTCAAGTTGTGGTGTCTAGAACATGTTGGTGGATTTTTTTTTATGAATGAGTTATGTTACATTATATATGCTACGTGTGTTACATGTTAATATTCTTGTTATGTGATGTGATATATGGTTAGCTCACCCTTGCATGTTTGTGGATGTGGTTTCCACCTATGATGATCGTATGACTTACGTTATACATGAGTAGATGTTGATGCATATACTGTTGGAGAAGCTTAAGTGTGAGGAGTTCGTGGAGAATGTCTGGGAAGTTTTATTTTGACCTTTGAAAAGGTTCTTTTGAAATAAAATGTAATAGTGTAGTGGTTTTGAGTTTTCACATGAAGGATTTAATATTAAACCTCATCGAACGATTTAAGTTAATTGATTATATGAACGATGTTTTCATCTTGATGAATAAAGAGGTTTGGATGAATCTTTTATCAGGTGTTGTTTGAGATAAAAACAATTGTGAAAAAAATTCTTATCTTATAGGATGGTATCAGATGTTGTGCTTCATGTTTTAAAAGAAAAAAAAAATCATACATGTGACATCTTGAAAGAGGTGTTACAATATGCATGCAAAACTATCTAATAACTCAAAATGTAATAAATCACTATGAAAACCAAAATTGGCAACTTTGATAGCAAATGTACTTTATATCAGCATGACAATAAGTAGTTTATCTGGTTTGATATGTAATTTTGAATTGCATGCAATGCAGATGCTTGGAACCTAATTGAAACAGTACAAGCATGTATGAGATGCATGTAGAAACATTAAACTATGGCAAATTCACATATTCAAAATAAAAACCAAAATTGAGTTAGATGTAATGTCATGAATGGAAACCTATTTGAATCTCTAAAATGATGCATAAGATGCATGTAAAACTATTAAACAACACATAATTCACCAATTCACTTTTTAAAAGTAAATCTAGCAACATAACCAATAGTGGCATATCAAAATTTTTAGCAAATGTGGATCACCTAATTTATTATGAAAATTGGATTTATTAATGAGATGAACAAGCAAACAAGTGTAAAATGATCCTAATTTACTATTGGAACAAATAATTTGGCAAAATAAATTATAGTAAAAAATATAATTTTAACATAGCTTAGAAAACTGAATTAATAGATTTAACTACTAAAACTTTCAAAACTAGAAATAGGTATTGGAACTTAAATTTAACTATCGGAACGTTTATATTCATGGGAATAGATTAATAGATGAAAAGATGATGAAAAACATATTAGAAAACTAAAAGTCAATGGTAGAGTTTAGAGATAGTGAGATTAGCTAACTATTGAGGATTGAAACCCAAATTAGTCTCTTACAAACAAGTTTAATGGATGGAAGATTCCATAAACTAAGGGCAAGACTCAGAATATAATCTCAATCGGGCAACAAAAACAAAAACAATACAACAGTAAAAGGGCAAACATAAATTGACATTAATAGTATGAACTATAACAAATTCAATAAAGAGATATCTTTAATCAGTAAAAAAGAGACTGATTGCGGAAAACTAAATTGAAATTGAAAAAAGAAGAATTGAATTTGGAAAATAAAAGAAAGGGTTATTCATCTACCCAGCGTAATCTTCTTGTAATCACAAGGACAAATGGGCTTAGTACGACGGTCAACGACGACGATGAAGGGCAAGCAATGGCATCACCTCTTATCACTCTCGACAACATGAGAACCACACTCGAAAAGTTGGGCTTTTGAAGGCCATAAGATATGTTGAATGAATGTCTTGAAAATTTAGACTTTGGGAAGACAAATTTGAAACCAATTGGGAAAATGGAGCTTGGGAATGGCGGATTTTGGAGAAGACGAGCTTGGACCTCACTTCTTCGTAAAATGGAGAAGGAAGGAATTTGAATCTCAAAATTTCATTTTAATTCTCCTATTCAATTCCTAACAGTCCACATTTGGCAACCAAAAACTATCGGTAAACAACCACAAAAACCTTATCGACGGATATTACTGATGAATGATTGGTCCACAATTACCTAACTTATTCACCAACAAAAAAATTTGTTAGTAAATAAAATATCAAAGGTTGTTGCTAACATCCATTAGTAATTGCGCATTACTGATGAATCTTGATCCTTTAGTCATTTTCCATTAGTAAAGTCATTATTTCTAGTAATGTTTAAGTTTTCTCATGTTTCATGAGGGTAAGTTAGCTATTTTGGATTTTACACATAGGAAGTAGTATAAATGGTTTGATATTTTGTCACCATTTATTTATTTAGATAGTTTTCATAATAGGTATAACTTGTCTATGTTTCGTGCAATGTAGTTTCTTATCACGAGTTTGGTGTGGTCTCTCCATGTTTTTTGTATTTATCTTTATTTTATGTAATAATATTTCATGTGATGACAAATGATAGATGAACTTTGAGTTGTCTGTATAGTTGAGATAGTGATATTTAACATGAGCTTATTTGGAGTTAATATTAGTTTTTGTTATATTTGTGTTAGTCTTTTATGGATGTTAAGTTTATATTTTCATTGTAATGGAAATTGTATCATGGGTAGCCGAGATGATTAGTGGCAGCAGACAACATCAAGTTGGATCAACATGTTAAAATAAAATCATCGTATTTTAAGATAATAAATTATGGTTAATAAAAGATTATAATATCCTAAACATATTTGACCTAGACTTAAACTATCAAATTAGATCCATTCAGGTAAGAATTCATTAAAATATTATACAAAAACATGATTGACGAAGTAAACATTCATTAATTACTATTGTATTAACTACATTTCTCATGTTCATTACAAAAAAATATTTCATTAGTAACCAATTTTAGTAACTAAAAGTTGTTAGTCACTATAATGACCAATTTAGATACCAATTTAAAAAATAAAAAATTATTAGTTATCAAAATAGTCACTATTATAAAGAAAAAAATTATAATTGGTCACTAAATAAGTCATTAATTAATTAGAGACCAATTTAGAAACTAAGTCATTTTGGTAGCCAAAACCTAGGTAGTTAATTTTTAGTAATCAATTTCTTTTGGTAGCCAAAATCATGGTAGCTAATTTTAAAGACCAATTTAGTGATTAATTATAATTTTTTAATCATAATAGTGACTATTTTAGTAACCAATAATTTATTATTTTATAAATTGATATCTAAATTGGTCATTATAGTGACTAATAATTTTTTGTCACTAGGATGACTAACAATTTTTAATCACTAAAATTAGTTACTAATAAAATATTTTTTTGTATGGGTTGCTCGCTTGAAAGTTAAAGTGTCTTCTTACAAACATCTACTCTCACATCTCAGCACAAGAGGGACGATAGATATATTAAAGAAGACATCATCACATACTTAAAGAAAAATTGAAAGAGAAAGATCTTATAAGGATATATACATATATTACATCTTATAATAAAAGATTTCAATATATTTTAACTAATCATTACTTTTTATAATAATTAAAATATCGGTTAATACGGAACTATATTGATCTGTATCTTTGATAAGAGGTTGGCTACCCATGTGGTGTAATATACATCGAGATATCTAAATAAAAAAAATAATTTATTAATACTGAATATCTGAAGAAATATTTATTAAGTTCGGAACATATTTAAGAAAGAAAAAAGGTTGCAATGGGTACCACAAGCCTTAATTCATTGGATGTTTTTGATGAACCTTGAAAGTAGTATCTTTCGAATATAAAAACTTATACTTCATTGACCTTGGATACAGGGTGGAAGGAGGCAATGTCACGAGAAACAAAAGAAAATATGACGTGAAGTTGAGGTAGATGCTAAGAGGAAGGAACAATGAAGTCAATTGTCCATGCATCTATAGAAAGGGACCTTTGTTGGATGGAAAGTTTGTCTGGCGCACGTGTGAAGCATACCACTTGGAAATTGAGGAAATATC
>Ga0209389_1001461_pt1 | contig 16684 bp, 7 predicted proteins | sample CowpearedBW_FD_187526 | JGI IMG/M metagenome (GOLD analysis project Ga0209389, IMG submission 187526) | Root nodule microbial communities of legume samples collected from California, USA - Cow pea red BW (SPAdes) (version 2) | ecosystem: Host-associated > Plants > Roots > Nodule | place: USA...
GTTTTTGTTTTACAAAGTATAACCTTCTTTATTTATTTTATTTAAAATAATTTTAATTATTTTTATCTTAGAGAGGGCTTTGTCCACTCTTCATATTACTTTTTTATTTAATTTTAACTTAACGAGGGTCTAATCTTATTTATATGTTATTTTTAAACAAATATTCTCCATTAGCAAATTCTTTGTAGTTTTTTTTTTAAATTAAATAATTTTAAGTGTATACTTACTATAAAATATAATAATTTAAAAAACATTGTTCATTAGTAAGGGTCTGACCCTCTCTATAATTTTTTAAATTAGTTTTATTTTAGCGAAGATTTAGCTTTCTCTTTATATTATATTTTAAAATTAATTTTAACTTACAAGGGTCTAGCCCTTTCTATTTATTATTTACATTATCTTTTAAAATTAACTTAGCGATGACCTAACCCTCTTTATTTATTATTTTTAATTTTTTTTTTTACTTTAGCAAACGCTTTGTATATTATTTTTAAAAATTTGCTAAATTTATTAAATTTGTGATAATACATTGTTAGTGTTTAATTACGTGTTTTTTCTTTTATGTTTGTAAATATATATTATATTCAAAGAAATTTAGAAGTGAGAAAATAAATAATAATATTTTTAAGTTTATAATTAAATTTTGAATATAATTAAAAAAAACTTGAAAAAAAAAATATTTATAGGTTTAGTATGTAAGTAGAAATCATAAAATAATAAAAATGGTATAGAAAATAAAATAAAAGAACAACTCTCAGGAACAACAAAATAGGTAAAAGAGTGTATTACAGGACTTATATAATTAGATGGGTAAAATACTCATCTAGTTATTGTATGCGTTGACTCATTTATTATGTGTGGCAAGACTTGTCTAATCAAATAATTAATAAAGTCGTCTAATGTATATTAATAAATTTGTCTAATATGTGTATAAATAGATTGGTTTATGAATGACTCGTCTAATATTTTATTGTTATACTTGTATAATTAGTGCACAGACAAACTTGTCAAATGTTATCACTACACTAGTATAATGTGATGGGTAAAAGACTCATCTAATTATTGTATGCGTAGACTCATCTGATGAGTATTGCAGTATTGCAAAACTCATATAATCAAATAATTAATAAAGTTATCTAATGTGTATTAATAGTCTTGATTAATATGTGTATGAATAGATTGGTCTAATCAACGTATGAATGACTCGTTTATGTCTAATATTTTATTGCTATATTTGTCTAATTAGTGCATGGACAAACCTATTTAATGTGTATCGTTATACTCTTCTAGTGTGTTTTTGCTATATTCATCTAATCAATGTATGAACATACTCGTTAAATATGTATTGTTAGACTATCATCTAATTTTTTTTTTTACACTTGGTTAGTGTGTTGCTAGACTCATATGATGAATGTATGTGTAATGTATATTCCTAGATTCGTTTAATACAATATAATTTTATTTTTTGAAGTTGAAAATAGTAAAAAATGAATTCAAATAATGTAAAAAATATACTTTAAAAAATAGTAATTATTTAACATAATAAATATGTTAAAAATACATCAAATAAAAACTTTTAATGTTGGTTTAAATATTTTCAATTTATGTCTTGTCAAAGCTAGTTGATCCTTGTATGAGATATTCTCGTCTCACACCCTTATAGTTTCCTTGGTTGAGGATATATTAGATTACCTTGATTGAGATGTATTAGACCTTGTGTCTAGAACTCACCAAGTTATTGGTCGGGATGTATCAAACCCACCTTGGTTGAGAAGTATCAAACCTTTCATAGGGAAAAAAAGGAAGAAATTTGAAAAATATTCATATCCTTAGTCAAAATGTATTGGGATCATGTTAGGCGAGAACTACAAGTCCAACACAAATTGAGATATGCAAGTCTAGCACAATAGAATTCCTTTTCTAAGTGTCAAGCTTATGATGAAACAAAAATGGAAATTCAAAACGTATTTAGCCTATAAATATTGATTTTTTTTTATCTTATTTAGTTAGAGGACTTTACTTTACTAAGAATTTATTTTGGTAGATAAAATTGATTGATTAATTTTGAAAGTTTGTTTTTATTAACAATGATAAAGATTGAAATAAATAATTAAGTAAAATATTTATTGTTAAATAAAAACATTCTATTTATTATATAGTTTTATTTTTAATTAGTACTTACAAAAAATTAAATTTATTTCAATAATTAAATTTTGGTCGAATAGAATTAGAAACTATTATTTTTTCTAATTATCATATTATTGGGTTACTTAAATTTGTAGTCATTATTATTTAAATTTAGAAACTAGTTTTAGAATTACTAAATTTTATAAATTATAAGTCAATTTTCGAAGCTCTAATAAATTATAGTCTATATTATAAACAAATTTAGTGACTCGATACTAATATAATGATGAATTATATAAATTTAATATCAATAATTTATTTTTTTATCATTAATAAAAATTTGTAATAAATATTTTTCATCAAAAAATTGATAACAATTTAATGAATTTTAGGTTAAATTACTCTTTTGGTCCCTCTATTTGTCAAGAAATTTCAGTTTGGTCTTCAAGTTTTTCGTTATCTCAATTTAATCCTTATTTTCTTAAAAATGACTCAATTTGGTCATCGCCGTTAATTTTGACCAGATGGTGTTAAAGTCAACGTCACATGTCAATTTCTAGTTTATTTGAATTTTTTGAATTTTTTTGAATTGTTTTTGAATTGTTTTTTGAATTGTGCACCGCCTAGCAGTACCAGGATTACCGCCAGGCGACATCGCAGATGCAGGAGACACATTGATTTATCTCGCATGGGGTTCTTGGATGTAGTTAATTGAACCTATGGTATGTAAAATTGTGTAACTGATTATGAAGTGTGAGAATAAAACTTGACAGGTGAGATAATGAACTATAATTGTTAAAAGATATGAAATGAGTTGGGTACGAGTATGTGATATTGGGGAGATATGCATTAAACTAAATAAGGATTGTATGTAGAAACATGATAAGGACTATATTTATATGGGAATCAGTAATTTGGACACTATATGATGTAATTGGATGATTATGGATTGGTCAAATAGTAAAATGACGAACATGAAATAGAAAGTGCAATTTGGTTGTTGTAAATATGCTTGAATGGTTGAGATTGATACTTGGAGGTGGGCTAGAATGCATGCTTCACTGTTTGAGTTATTTATGGTGTATGAGCTACATTGGAAATTATTGTTTGCTTGATTTATTGTGTGGCTGGTAATCTAGTTATAAAACTATATCTAGAGTGCCATAAGTGTGCTACAATTTGGTATGTTGGATGATTGAGGTCAATTGGGACCTGTTTTAATTATCAAAAACCAGGCATTTGCGCTACTGGTGTGGCGCCTGGCGGTGGTTCTTGTATGAGCGAGGTGCCTAGCGGTAGTGTTAGTTCCGCCAGGTGGAAGAGGTGCAGCGGAATCTCTAGAGAGTGCGTGGCGCCTGGCGGCAGGCTTGGGGTCCGCCAGGCGGTGACGATGCAACAAAACTCCTGGATGGCGCTTGGCGCCTAGCGGTGTGAGATGCCCGCCAAGCGGTCTGGAACCAGGTTCCGCCTAGCGATGCGAGAGGCGTGCCAGGCGAATTTGGTGCAGAGTTAGTGCACAAGGAAGGGTTTCTACACTGCTTTGGGTGATGGTTATGATGCGATACTTTGGCTGGGGGCCCAGTTACGAGTGCATCTTGTATTGGGGTAACACGTGGCCACTCTAGGTTGTAGCCTGGTGGTTTAGGAAGTCTAATAGAGTGTGCGAGTTGTGGCTCGTACGACGAGGTTTCGAATGATTGCCCTCTTCAGTGCACCTGATAGAGTTTTGGTAGTCTGGGAACAACTACAAACTTATGTTTGTTTTGGGGAGCTCCACTTGGTGTCACGGTGAGATGCTATGGCAAAGTTATTCCCACGTGTGATTATCAGGTGGTGGCCTATAGTCGGAGGGGCGAGTAGACACTCGTGCAACAAAGATTGATCATTGATCTCACCTAAAGAGTATAGAAATGATCGATGTCTAATAAAATTGTCGGGAGTGAGGAACTAAGGAATAAGGGAGAAATACTAACCCGGGTTATGATATTGAGATGATGTACTTATTATGATATTCTTTTGGTTTATTTAAATGAGCTCACCTTATCTGTGTGTGCTTGGCGATGATCATATAACTTGTTACATAGGAACAAATGTTGATGCAGGTGAGTAGGCTGATGCATAGAAATGAAGTGGGGACTACTTGGGGATTTTCACTGATTTTATTTTGGCGGACTATGGATCCTTTGTATTAGTTTTATAAACAATTATACTTGTAATACTGTAACGCCACAAATTTTATTTTCTGGTTTGGCGCGTTGAGATAAAAGATTTAAATTTTCCCGCGTTTTGGGAAATCGTACTTAATAAATGAGGTTGTTTTATCAAATTTTATTTTGTTTTATTTTGATGAGTAATTTTTGGTTAGGACGTTACACATCAATAGTAAAAGCTTCCGTAAATCCTCATATTGTTGCACTAATTATTTATCAATTCCAGAATAATGAGGTAATAACTACTAAAGGTTGGTAATGGTTAATAATGAACTTTTCAATTTTATAGTATGCTTTGCTGATTGGTAGTGTATGTGTTTGTAACAAGTTATACATATAAGTCAAAAAAGTACTTCTAATGTAGTTCCTAAATAGGTTGTTGATGGAAGCCATAAAATTGATTGTGATGTACCAACCTCTAGTGATAGCCAAATTGTAAGTATTGATATGGTTTCTATTTTTGTTGTTTGCTAATTTTGTCTGTATCTACTTCTAATATTTTCACAATTTTCATATTTATAAATTGTGCATTTATGATTATGCAGAATATCATTCGGGTACAACAGACCATGATCCTGATTCACAAGGTTATAGAACACCTGCAAAAAGATTGTCTACTCAATCTACCAATTGTCGCAACCAAAATTTCGACGGGACGACAAACCTAAAACAAAGAATGGAAAGGATTATATGTTTGTTGTTATTGACATGTTTTACAAAACGACACACCTCATACCTTTCAAGAAGGTGGATGATGCTTGTCATGTGGCTGACTTGTTTTTCAAGGAAATAGTGAGACTTCATGGACTACCAAGGAGCATTGTGAGTGATAGGTATACAAAATTCCTTAGTCATTTTTGGAGGACCTTGTGGGGGTAAGATTGGTACTAAATTGTTATTTTCTACTACTTGTTACCCACAAATTGATGGTCAAACTAAGGTAGTCAATAGAACTTTAGGCATATTACTTAGGACAATTTTAAAGAAAAATCTTAAGTCTTGGGAAACATGTTTGCCTCATGTTGAGTGTGCTTATAATAGGCAGTCCATAGTAAAACTAATTATTCACCTTTTGAGATTGTATATGGATTTAACCCTTTAACTCCTTTGATTTGTTGCATATGCTAAATGTAAGATCCACAGAATTTAATTAATTAAATAAATAATTAATTAATAAATGCGGGTAGGTAGTGCATTTATGACATTAAATTCTAATGGGTATGATGTGTAATAGTACTAGCTCAAATGGTTGAGAGTACTTTGATTGTGTGAGAGGACTTGGGTTTGAGTCCTATGTGTGCTATTGGTGTGTTGGTTGACTTATTTTTATTTTTAAAATTATACATGGCCGTGTTGGGTGATAACATGATTGTAAAAGTGTGTGAATTGGCATGAAACATTAATTGGCTTGGTGGTTTAGCTTTGATTTGGCATTGAGAAGGTCATGGGTTCGAACCTTGGTGAGTCAGATTTAACTCTTTTTGCTTAAAAAATAATTGTGGGCTGAATATGAAAGGGTGGAGAAACCTAGCAGAAAGGGGGCAGCGAAGGGGCTGAGAAGCAATCAAGTAGTGGCCCTTGAATAGCATAATAAAATCCAAAGTTAAACCATAATTTCGTTTTTTTTTTGAGAGGGGAATAGGGTTTGGAGAAGCTGTTTTCTGAGGGCTTTGCAAGGGTGCGAAAATTGAAGAGGGTTTTGGCAATTGAGAGCATAGTGAAAGGAAGGTGTTAGGCTGCCTAGTGATCAAGGAGGGATTTCCAACATTCTGCAATTTCTAAGCAAGGGAAAATTTCAGGTTAGGGGAGCTGAACCCGAAATTGTATGCCTTTGATCATATTGCATGATTTTATGAGTATATGCTATGGATTATGCACTGTATTTGAGATGCATTGGGGTTTGGGGTGTTTAGGCACTGTTTTATACGAATTCATACATAATCATTTGATTATAATGACATTATGCAATGTATCAGTGTAATTGTGCAAAACTTTGGTTTTGGGGGTCTTTATTATGTCAAAATTGTGTCCATATGTGCATGCACTATTTTCCAAATGAATGGCATGATTTGGTATGAGTTTGTGGCATGGTTACTACTAGTTACGTGCGTAAATAGTGAGCCATTATGCAATTCTCGCTCAGGCGAGCTAGACTCGCCTAGGCGAGATTCGCAGAGACACGAGTATTGGTTCTACTCGAGTATCTCGCTCGGGCGAGGGAAACTGGTCCTGGGCGACAGGCCATCTCGCTTAGGCGAGTGTGCCTCGCTCAGGCGAGAGTCCATGTATGCCAGGGGTTGTGGTTGGGGGCTCTCTCTCGCTCAGGTGGTAAATTCCATTTTGGGCGAAGGGGTATCTCGCTCAAGCGAGAGCTTGTCGCCTAAGCTAGATATCGAGGCTAATGTGATGCGTTGAGTGGCTCGCCGCCTAGGCGAGGTACTTTTAGTTCTGGGCGATGGATGGCTTCGCCCAAGTGAGAAGGTGCTCGCTTAAGCGAGACTTCGCGGGTTGCAACTGTTCTAGGGGCTCGCTCAAGCTAGTGGGTCTAGCTTAAGCGAGATAGGCTGGACTGTTTGAACAAAGACTTTTAGCTTAAGTGATTGAGGGTGCAGTTGGGCGTTCACGGTAAGAGTTATTGTTGTCTTAATGGGATGAGATGGAATTTGTGAAGCGTGGTCTAAAAGACTTCTAAGATATCTCAAGGGTGGGCTTGTTGGTGTTCCATGGGTTGTGGCCTGGAACATATCCTTGAGTTGTGGCTCAGGATAGGGGTTAAGCACGTGGCATTCTATGGGTTGTGGCCCGGAATGACTTCCCTTGAGTTGTGGCTCGGGATAGCGGATAAACACGAGGAACCTTTGAGTTGTGGCTCGGGTTGGTGAGTGTTGTCAGTGTGAGTGTGCTGGTTGTGGCCAGTACGGATGGGTCCAGATGGATTGCCCTCCTTAGTGATTCACTTACGAGTTTGGTAGTCCTAGGACGTTACAGACTATGTTCGTATTTGGGAACTCCACCTGACGTTACAGTGTGTGATCCGTAGCATGGTCCCCGCACGTGCTCTATCAGTTGTGGCCAATAGGTGTGGCAGCAAGGTGTCTTGAGATACTTAATAGAAGATGTAGAACACTGCTAGCATGGTTGTGGCCATGTGGAAGAGCTGGAACGAGTCTCCTTGATGTACATTGATATATATGGTTGTGGCCATGTGGAAGGAAGGTAATGAGTCTTTCGCGAGGTGCATCGATATACATGGTTGTGGCCATGTGATAGAAAATGAGGAAGTTCCTTGGGAAATGAAATGATATCATATATAGTTGTGGGCATGCGGGATAAGAGAATAGTTGTGTTATTGATGTATTTTAATTGTTTATACATACATATATATATATATACATATATATACATATATATATATATATATACATATATATATATATATATGTGTGTGTGTGTGTGTGTATGTGTGTGTGTGTGTGTTTGGTGTACAATTATGCTTTATCTTTTAGCTCACCCTATTTGCTTGTGTTTGGCGATGATCGTGTACGCGGTACACGTGAGCAGATGATGTTGCAAGTCGAGCCGGTTAGACTTAGCCGCGGAGTGGGGGAAAAGCCTGGGAGTATTTATATTATTCAGCTTTGAAATATTTTGTAAACTCTGATGAGAGGCTTTTTCATTATGTTCAGTTTTTTATGATTTATGAACTTTGGTTATATTTGGAATTAATAAAAAGATTTTAATTTCCCGTGTTTTTGGGAAATGATATATTATTAAATGCAGTGTAATTAATTACTTTTCTTTATTATTATTAAAATTTATAATATCCTGACAGGATGTTACACTAAACATTTTCATGTTTAAGCATAAAGAAGCATAGGCTAAATATGAGTATGTGAAGAAGCAACATGAGTAAATGAAAGGTTAAATTGAAAAGAAAAATGAAAGCTATGTAAGGCAAACTAACAAAGGTAGAAAGAAGGTTGTCTTCCAACCCGAAGATTGAGTTTGGGTGCACATAAGAAAGGAAAAGTTTCCAGAACAAATGAAATCAAAGCTTCAACTAAGGGGAAATGGTCCATTCAAAGTGCTAGAAAGAATAAATGACAATGCTTACAAAATGTATTTGCTCGATGAGTAAAATGTTAGTTTCACCTTCAATATGTTTGACTTATCTCTTTTTTATGTAAATGGAGAATTCGATTTGAGGATAAATCCTTTTAAAGAGGAAGAGAATAATGGAGACCTGACAATGAACAAGGACAAATATCCACTTGAAAAACTTGGAGGACCTATGACAAGGGCTAGAGAAATGAAATCAAAGGAAGCTCTTCAACAAGTGTTTTCCATATTATTTTAATACAAGCCCACGTTTCAAGGAGAAAAGGCCAAGGTTGTGAATTGCATCATGACCCAAATGGAGAAGGACTAATGCACCACTTTGTTGTAAGTGTTTTTTTAACTTATTAATTTATTTAAATAGTGACCCAATCCTTTGTAAAATTGGCTGACCAAATTGTATTTTGGGTGATATCTCTGTCGTTAGGCGATCAAATTACCACTACTTAACTTTAGCAACTTCAGTATTGCCAAGTTAGTAGTGAACAAACTAGTTAGGGTTAAGATAACCTTGAGTCGTCTCACAACGAATACGAAATTGATCTCAAATATTTGATTCTTATAAAAATGATATTAAAACTAGTAACAATAAAAATATGGGGTTTTGATATGTAAAGAATGAATGTCACACAAATAAAAGATTATAAACACAGTAATAGAAAATAGGTCAATTCCACTGCTTTTTCAAAATAGGATTCTTCATCGGTTATCTAGAGGTTATTGTTAAATTAATTATTGTTGTTGATTTACAAATCAATCAATGTCAAGTTTCAATTCATTTGTTGGCATTATCACTTTAAATCAAAGTACAGTCTCAATTAAAAGTGAGAATTTTTAGATTATCCATAGTAAATTCAACCAAAGTACAATCTCAATTAAATTTTACTATGCCTAATCATGTCTATTCCTTTGTTTTCTTACCAAATAGAAAACTTAATTAATCAAAGTAAAGTCTTGACTAATTTTAGTTAAAGTGATTACCTTTAATCAAAGTACAATCTCAATTATTGGCAAAACTTATTTAATCGAATGAAAGTTTCTAAATAAAATCAAAGTAAAGTCTCAATTGAATTTAAAAACCTTTTAACTCATATGATTAACATGTGTGTAGATTTAAAATCATTATTTTCTATTCAATTAAGAAGCAAAGGACATAGATAAACAAAAACCACAACAATAATCAAAAGAACAAATAAATTAATTCATCTAACCTCATAATCCAGTTAAGAAATTACAATGGAATCAACCTTAAAAGCTTAGCCCTCCATGGCTTTGATGGAATACATGATAATATATGATGAACAAAAGAAAATAAAAGGAAAGGAAGAATGAGAGATGTGGTAGACGTTAGTATCTGCCAAAACTAGAGAGTTGCTAAGTGTCTTCTTCTGCTCCCTTAGGTCTCTTTATATAGACTTCGATTAGACTTGGACTTTATCTGTTCAATTGCTAAAATCTTATCTTTATTCAATTAATTAGAAACTTAATTTTTATCCAATTTCCAATTCTGCCCCTTTTGTTTAATCATTTTTACAATATTGACCAGAATTTGATCAGAGTTGACTGCTTCTTTGACCAATTTACCTGTTGACCAGTTGACCAATTTGATTGTGCAATAGCAGACTGACATGTGGAAGAGTGCACTCTCTTGCCAGAATTAGGGTTTCACTCTCACACTCTTTTCCAACGATTCCCGTATGGTGGTTGCTGGTGCGTTTTCCAGCAAGGCACAAATGCAGGCAGATTCTCAAGCGTGGTGGTCTGGCTCGTTCTTCTTCTTCGATCTGGTTTCGTGTTGGCGTCATTGGTTTGATGCGGTGCTGGAGATGCTGAATCTGCTGCAATGGTGGATTTGCGAGCAAGCTCTCGCGTGAATGGCAGGTGGTGCGCGGAGGCTCATGTCACGGTGGTGATGCATAAACAGTGGTGCAAGTGCAGGTTATGAAGCTAAGCGTGGTGGTTGCGTTTCTGCTGCAGATCTGTGGTGTGTGCTTGCGTGTGTAGCGACTGCCATGTTTCATAGTTTGTGTGCTTGCGTGTGCAGTGGCTGCCATGTTTTGTGGTATGTGTGCTCATGGTCTACTGTTGTGGAGAAGGGAAGGTGGTGGCTGCTCCGACGTGGCTGACGTTCTGGTGGATGTCGACGTCGAAGCATGGTGCAAATTTCGTTGCTGTAGCTGTTTCGAACGTGGTTACAGGTGCGTCGTAGGGAAGCTTCAATGGCTGTACGGTGTTGAGGTTGATGATGATGATGGTGGTTCGTTGCAAAGAAGATGGTCGTGTTACTGCAGGTGCGTCATGGTGGTAAAGATAGATGCGGCAATGGGACGCGGTAGGTGTCGACGAGAAGGATGTAGGTGGTTGACGGTGCTTCTGCGGCAAATCTGTGGTGGCTGCCAGCATGGTGGCGACTGCCGGCATGGTGATGGTGGGAGAGGAGAAAGATTAGGGTTATGATTTCATTTTGGGAGATGGTGACGTGGCAGTGTATGGTTGGCCAGTTTAGTGAGTGGAGGATCATGACACATGTCAACATATGGTTGGCTTGATTTGAAAGGTGGGGATTGCCACATGGCATAATCTGGTTGAGTGGAGTTTAATTAGCAGGAGGGGTACAACTTAGTAAAAATTGGGGGTGCATAACAAGTTTTTGTGGTCCAATTGCAAGAGGAGTGTGTAAATTAAAACTGGGAGGTGCATTTAGCTCTTGACTATTTCTTTTCAGAATTTGTTGATTTTGGACTTATTTTGTAACTTTGAATATTTCAAATCCACACTTTTAATGACCCATATTAAACTTCAGTTGTATTAACAAAATTTAAAATATCCAATAATATTTTATGCAACTAAAATCAATTTTTATGCCATTTTTACCTTACATACTCAATAAATCAAATAATCGCAAATCCTAATTATTTCAAGTTGTAATAATAACCCAATTGGCAACTTAGTCATCAACATTTGGGAAACCTAGAGGATTCATAGTTCAATGCTTTTAGGTGACTTTTGAGTTGCCACAATTTAAGTTACAATTAGCTATAAAGTGGTGGATCATTATTAGCTTAAGTGAGATATAATTGCAATTAATGGGTCTTTTGTAATTTTGATGGTTAAAGCTTTTATATAAGCTAAACCATTTTTATTAACAAAGACAAGTTGAGTGTTATTCAGAAATATTAGAGTTTTATCTCTTCTATCTTAGTGAGAGTGATTCTCCTATGTTCTTGAGTGATTTAAGAACCCCTTGGCTGTATCAAAGGAATTTTCCATCCTTTGTGTGTTGTCTCCCTTTCAAAGAGTGGTTCTTTTCTTCCACTTTTATATTCACCTACTATTCTTTCTTCTTCACCCAAATTTAGAAAACCAATTCTACCCAGATTTATCTCCTTGTCATTCCTTTCGTTCAAGTCACCCAAAATTAGTGATTCTTAAGCCTAAATTAAAGTTCAGAACGTGAACTTTCACGTCGTTTTGGAATCACCTCAATTGGAGTTCTACAGCTTGAGATATCGACGTTTCTAAACTAATACCTAAACTGGAATTTCAACCACTTTCCAATTCACCTTTTTTCATTAATTTTCCAAGTTTCCTACAAGGTTCTAACCCTAAAATCCTATGTCAGCCCTTGTGCAAATGGGGTTCACACCAAAGGGGATGATCGAGTGAGGCAGGTGTGACTTCAAACACTCAAGAGAAAGTTTGATGTAGGATTAAGTTGGTTCCCATTAAACATCTTGAAATTCTTGAAGAAGAGTAACAATTGAAGGAGGGAGATCCTTAAGTGAAAGACTTGGAAGACAAGTGAGGGAAGAGTGACATAAAAGGAGATAGGAAGGTTGTTCATCATGAAGCACATTGAGTAAAGATTTTTAAGTTAAAAGGGTTTCATGAGAAAGGACCTTAGGAGTGGAACTTGGAGATTCCCCTATCTCACTCTTAGGACTTAAAGTAGAGTTCTTGAAACTCTCTTCCTCTCTCCTAGATCTCATTTGAGCTTGATCACTAGCAACTTGACTAGGTGTGAGAGGGTGAAGCAAAAAAGTTTTAGCTTTATGGAGGAGGTTGATCTCATTGGTATGACCATTGTAGGTGGTTTTGCAGTCAAATTGTCATGGCCTTCCCAAGAGAATGTGACAAGCTTCCAAGGGAATGACATCACTTTATCTTTGTATTTCCCAATGGAGAACTTGATGTCCACTTGATGCTCAACTTTGATATTCCCATCTTTATTAAGCCAATGAAGTTTATAAGGTTTGGGTTTAGGTATCAAAGCTAAGTTCAACTTCTCAACCAACCTTGTGCTACAACAATTGTAACACGACCCACAATAAATGATTAAAGAACATGTGTTTTTCAAAATATCACAACTAGTGATGAAGAAATTGAAGATTCTTATGCTAATATATCTACTGATGGGTATGATGATGATGATGATGCTTAAAGTGAATATAAAGTTTTATCTATTAATGATGATATGAGTACAAATGATATTTTTTATGAGCAAAGTTGTGAGAACAATACAATGGAGGAATCAAGTGAAGTTAAAGAACCAATGACATTCGAAGATGCAACTGAAGCATCTACTATTGCAAACTGACTTGGTTAATGATGAAGCAACAAATTCAACAACTTCAAGTGCAGATTTTTGCTCAAAAGATGAGCTTACAAGGATTACTGATGATCCAATTAACCATCTGAATGCACCTGATGATGCTCAAATTGAGTTGAAGTCACACACTCCACACATCAAGTTTGTTAATGTGAATGATGAAAATAAATTTTTAGTGGTGATTTTTGTTGACTTGGCTAAGGAGCAAGAGGAAAGGTTGCTTCAAAAGGAAAAGAGGTTAGACTCATATTCTATTGAAAACATTGTCGATAAAAAAGTTAAATTGCATGCATATTTGTTTTTTTTTTCTGTTTTTAATTTAAAAATATTAAAAAAATTTCAAAAATATGTTTCTGGTTTTAGTTTTGATAAAATAAAAAATGTAAAAATTAAAAAAATGGTACAAGCTGACTTGTATATAAAAAAATGGTACAAGCTGACATATGGCCAGATTAAGCCAGAAGTCATAAAATTTTCCGTTTCCTACCCAAAATAAGTCCATCAAGGACAATTTTTGAAATAAGTGTGGGGATACAAACTATAGGTAGGATTTTTTTTCTTGTTTTTTTCAGTTCTTACTAAGTGAAACTTTTAAACAATATGTCTCTTAAGAAATCCACCAAAATATTTCCCTACTTTCAATAAAACATATTGACATTGTATTTTTAGGATTTGATTCAATAATTGGGATGATCATAATTCTGGAAAAATAAAAGTCATGTTGATATGAGTGGATTGCTTCTATGAATTGCTTATTGAGGTGATTTGAGAATTTCTTGATTAAATCTTTTGTGAAAGAGTTTTGACCTTGTGAGTCTTGAGCCTTAATGCAAAGGATGGACCATCATGTGTCATTACTATTTTTCTTGAGTGACTTGCTCATGTTTTGTTTATATTCAAATGTTTAGCTAGATTCTTTCGTTGTGCATCTTAGGTGAATATGCATGAGTTGATATGATTGAGGCATTTCTTATTGTTAGCTTTTAAACCTCTTTTTCGTGTTTTAAGTCTATTGCATAACCTTGAAAAGAAAAAAAGACCATATTCTACCTTATGAAGAAAGAAGAAGCTGCTGAATTATATTAGGATTGGTTGAGGAATAAAGTGTGTGGGTGAGTAACTCACCCATAAATTAATAAAAATGGAAAAAAGAAAGGGAAAAATGATGAAGGAGTTTAAAAAAAAACAGATGTAGAAAAATGAAAATAATTGCTTTCTCAAAAGCAGCAATAGACGAAAAAGAATTATTTTTGAAATTTTGCTCCATTATTCTTTCTACAATTTTATTTCAAAACCCTCAAAAGTCCTAAATTTCTCCTACCTTTGCCTTAGCCCCATTATAACCTGTAAAAAGTCCTCATGATCTTTGAATGCATGTTTTTTGAAAGTTTGTGAATATTAGAGTCTTCTTAAGTATTATGAGTGTTTACTTGCATGAGTATTTTGAGTGAAAACACAAGCGAAAACACTTGAGCGAATTTTGGTGAGAAAATACACATTTAACTTGAGAGCTTTCTTTCATAATTGATTGTCTTGTGAATTAAAAAGATTAACTCATGTATGAAAAATATAATATTTCTGTTGTTTATGCATGGCAACTTGATTTCTAGAATATTGATTTCTCTCAAGTAATGTTCATTCATTTGATCCAATGTTGATGTGAAAAAAAAAATACCTAAGAACAAAGTTTTGAAATTATGGGTATGATGAGTGCATATTTTTGCCCTCATTTAATGTTTAATTATGGGTATTTAATTGAATTTATGTGCTTAAAGAGTTATTTAATTAATAGTTCTAACAATTAGGCTATTTGAGCTTATGTTATAAAAATGTCTTAAAAAGTGATTTTTAGTTGCATAAATTATGTTTGGATATTTTAACGTTTGTTGATGCAACTGAAGTTAAGATTAAGCTCATTCAAGGTGGGAAAATAAATTGATTGAAGTTACAAACCACCTTTGAATAAGGTTAATATCAGCAAGTTCTGGAAAAATCACGATTGTACCCCATGAATTACTTATACACTACCCTCTTTCCAAATGGGTCTCATAAAACCTACTTCTGCACCCTTGTTGTCTATTTGCACCCATTTTTCAACTCATAAAATAAATCACTCAGATGTTGTCATGTGGCAATCCCCAACTTTTATTTTGTCCAATTAAAACATTCCACATGGCATTAATCCTTGCACATGCATCTACAATAATCGGGGCATGATACATCATCATCTCCTTCTCTTCTCGACACAACCAGAAACCCTACGCAACATGGCAGCCACCGTGTTTAGCACCAGCATACCTACACCCTTCATGTCGTCAACCTCTATCCCGTTGCCGCTATTGTGCACCATTCACGAACGCATGACCAGATCTGCATTGCGAGAACACACCTGCAGCATTCGTTCAAGCATCACGTCGCACCGTCCTCCGTGCCTACAACTTGTCAGATCTCTCACGGACCAAACGCAACAACCACTAGAAACGCGAGCCCCTTTGCTGCAGATCGAGCCAGAACTCCACCATCCTCAACAATGCATTCTATATGAAGAAATGCACCTGTATCAGAGCTCCATGCAAATCACGAACCTAGTGGCTCTTGAACTGCAATAGAATGACCATGAAGCCATTGCCGCAAGACGCAATAACATCATAGCACCTTCACTGGAGAAGGAGACGTTGCAGATTCACCACCATGTGGCTGAAGCAAACCTAGAGAAAGAAACCCTAATTTTGGGAGAGAGAATGGGGATCCCACGTGTCAGCCTACCATTGCACAGTCAACGGGTCAAAGCAGTCAACTCTGGGAGATTATGGTCAAAGATTGGTCAAACTAGAGGGGTTTAAGTGAAAATATTCATCTTTTTGGATTGCAAGCAAATTTGGACTATAGGATTGAAAATGGTTTATTTAGAAAATTAATGCAAATATTACTTGGTGATAATTTATCAGATATCTTTAAATAATTAATTAATTTAATTATATCATAAATTATTAACCAACTATCTCCAAATATTTTTAAATATTCATAATCACTATAAGATAAATAATATTTATCTTTATTTTAAAAGATATTTGAGAGGTTTTAGCAACTGAAAAGCCCAATCCAAGTCCTATATAAAGAGTCCAAGGGAGAAGTAGAAAGGACAAGCTCGGGACTTCAGAGTTTTGGAACCCTTAGGGTGGCCTAATTTCATTTCCTTTTTCTCTCTATTCTTCTTGCTATTTTTACTTTACTTTTTCATTCTATGGATTATTAAACTTCTTGGATTGATTCCATTGTAATTTCATTATGGATTCTGAGGTTAGAATGAAATAATTTCTTTGTTCTTTTTATTATTGTTGAGATTTTAATTCATCTATGTCTTTTATCTTTGAATCATGTAAAAAGTAATGATTTTAAATCTATATGCATGTTGATCATATGAGTTCAAGGTTTTTTAAATGTAATTGAGATTTTACTTTGATTTTATTTATAAACTTTCATGTGATTGAATGAGTTTTTACCAATAATTGAGACTTTACTTTGATTAATTAAGCTTTTTATTTGGTAAGGAGATAAAAGAATAGACATGATTAGGCATAGTAAAATTTGATTGAGACTGTACTTTGGTTGAATTTACTGT
>Ga0209389_1001464_pt1 | contig 16680 bp, 13 predicted proteins | sample CowpearedBW_FD_187526 | JGI IMG/M metagenome (GOLD analysis project Ga0209389, IMG submission 187526) | Root nodule microbial communities of legume samples collected from California, USA - Cow pea red BW (SPAdes) (version 2) | ecosystem: Host-associated > Plants > Roots > Nodule | place: USA...
AAAAAATAACAAACACAAATGAAAGGGATGAAGGATTAGTGAACTTCCTTTCTAAACATGCTTAGTCTTCTTAAGCATGTGCCTCCATCCTTGGTTGGGATTAATCCTTCATCAGCTAAGGTTTGGTCAAGCAAGCTCAAGCACGTTCCACTCCGCGTAAATTGTTTCAATCCATACACTTTGTTTGCCAGTTGAACTTTGTGTTTCCCACTAAGGATAACTATAGTAATCTATCCTTTCTCCACTGTCTTCGTCTTTAGCTCACTGAACTGCCTTAGGAGCTGTGGTGCATCTCTGTTCGTGCCCAAGATCTCCCTTAATAGCTCTTTCCAGGTAAGGGAAGCTAGGGATTTCATGTCAGTTCGATTCTTTCTTATTTTGTCAATGTTTGCATGATTGTGTGGTTAATGTGCTACTGTAAACGTTTAGATGGAATGGTATTGTTGTTTGGGCATTAGCGTATGACTATTGTAGGGAGAACAGTGGCGAGACCTAACATTTTCGCCCAAGCAACCCTGTCTCGCCTAGGCGAGACTTGCAGAAACAAACCCTAACTCGCGCTCGAGCTCTCGCTCAGGCAGAGAGCTTTCGTTTTGAGCGAGGTACTATCTCGCTAAGGCGAGAGATGCTCGCCTAAGCGAGAACGTTTGGGAGCTCGAGGTGTGTCGCTGTAGTTGCAGCCCAGGCGAGGAGTGGGCTCGCCCAGGCGAGGGAGGGCTCGCCTAAGCGAGTGTTCGAAAAACCTCCTAAGGCCTCTGTCAGGATCTCGCCTAAGCGAGGGCTTGCAGCTTGAGCGAGGGGACTCCTTTCGCCTGAGCGAGGGCTTCTGGCTTGAGCGAGATCCACTGTAGACCTCGCTATTTCTTCACTTGGTTGTTATGGATTGTTTGGTTGATTGAATTTGTATATTTAAAGTATGAAGTTTGACAAAGGCATGAGATATGTGTAGTTATGAATTGAATTGATATGCTGGTGTGATCTTGGCATGTAAAATGAATGAGATGGTGGAATTAAAGTGGCATGGTATTGGTATGAGGTGAAATTCTATATTCACGAATTGGGAAGAATGAGATGGTATGGATTCAATATGGAATATGAATGAGGATAGGTTACAGAGGTTGGTATAAGGTTTTAAATGCATGATCAATATTATTTGGTTGTTTGAATATGATTAGTCTGTGGTCAGTGCGTAATTCCATGAGCCTCTAGGTGAGACCTCATGGTCGTGCTTCAGTGGTCGGGACGTAATTTCATGATCCCTGTTAGTGGGAATTCACGGTGGTGCCCCATTTATATAATTTGGTAAGGATTCAAGATAAGGTTGTATCCTGACACTCTAAGGAGTCAGTTAGTCTCACTTAGAGCAGACTGACTCTTGTGGTGAGAGTAGTAGGAGGCCTGAAACTCATTAAGGGTTAACCTTGTGTGTGGGGGATTGAGACATTGTAACACTTGTAACACTTGTAACACTTAGCTCGGGGGTGAGCAGAGATATCCACCACAAGTGCAAGCATCCGTTGAATCTGACTAGATTATATGTATCCAGATGAGTCGAGTCTGAGTCTAGTGTATTGTTGAGAAGTCATAACATGTTTGGATGATATATACTGCCTAGTTTGTGTAATAGCATCTGACTGCATGATAAATGGTTTCTACTCTAACTTACCATGTTTGTCTATTTGGTTGCCTTGTATGTGGTTCTTCTCCTTTTGCGATGATCATCAATTTATTGATGTGAGATTAGTTCCCGCTTGGGCTGGTTCCCGCTTTGTGGATTTTCTCTTAGGGCTATGGCCCATGTATTGGCTTGTTTTAAATCTTAATTGTATTATTGTTGGAGTATGTATTCTTTGCGTATTGGCATCGTGGTGTGCCTCAAGAATTCTCTTTTATAACTTTTGGATATCCTTAAGGAGTGATTCTATACTCCGAACCTTTGCTCGTAAGATTATATTGTGTGATGTGTCATTTAAGTAAGTTTATTTATAAAATGGGACGTTACAATATGCATCTATTTAGTGCGGTTCGGTTTAAAATTAGTGCAAGTAGGTTTAAAAATAATACAACTTGATTCAAAATGAGTATGATTTGGTTCAAAAAAAGTATCATTCGGTTCAAAAATAGTGTAATTTGGTTAAAATAGTGTAGTTCGGTTCAAGATTAGTGCAATTTATTCAAAAATAGTATAGTTTGCTTAAAAAATAGTACTGTTCAATTCAAGATTAGTGCAGTTCAGTTCAAAAATAGTGCAGTTCGGTTCAAAAATAGTGCAATTCGATTCAAAAATAGTAAAGTTTGATTAAAAAATAGTACAATTCAATTCAAGATTAGTGTTGTTCAATTCAAAATTAGTGCAGTTTGGTTCAAAAATAGTGCAGTTTGGTTCAAAAATAGTGCAGTTCGGTTCAAAAATAGTGCAGTTCGAAAAACAATTTAGTTCATAACATTTCAATTCAGTTCATATTGTAGTATAGTTCAATTCAGTTCAGTTCAGTTTTTTGGAGTAGAAAATAGTTCAGTTCAATTCATCTAAACTATTTTTCAATTAAGTTCAGTTCAAGTAAACTAGTTTTCAGTTCAATCCAGTTGTTAACAATGCAGCGGAGTTCAGTAAATTATGTCCAACCCTAGTAATAACAAACAAGATAGAAACATGCCTATAATGAGCAAAAACTAATCAACATACATGAAAATGATCATGAAAATATCAGCTAATGAACGAATAAAGAAGAATAACAAACAAAGTAGAAACATGCGTATTAGTTAATGGATTAATATGACAATATGAACGCCTAATTAGAAAATAAGGTTAACTATTTTTATAATCAATGAATAAATGATGTTTTAATTATTATAAAATTACCTTATCAGCTTGAATTGGTTAGTACTTTCTGCTACGCAAGCTTAAGAACCATTTTCTTATTTAAGCATCACTTAAAAAGGACCTTAGTAGTTCATGAAGAACCAAATAAGGTTAACTTATAAAACTATGCTAGTCATACAATAAGAAAATATAAATTAAAATATATGTAGTATTAATTGCTATAAAGGTGTCTTAAAGGAGGGTAGTGGGGACAATTTGATGGATAAAATGCACAACAAAGCTAGAGATATTGACCATCCAACAAATGTTATTAGCGTTTCTCTCTAAGGGTACATATATAGTCCCATTAAGTAATAAAGTTCAATTGTTAATGAAAAATATAAAGCACTAGTATATATGTGATTTGGGGTAAAAACTTTTCCTTAAAAACAAAGAGAAGCAAGTAACCTCAATAAAAAATATAAAATTAATGTTGTAACTTGTTACATAAAGTAGAAAATAGCTCCCAGGTCAAGTCAAGTCTTATATTCAAGTCTTATATTATTGTATTAAATTTATGGCATAAATTATAAAGTATTAGTTTATCATATCTTCTGCAAAATTCTTAGTAATCATCACATTTTTATTTTATTTTTTGGACTATTCATTCCAATCCCCAAGGTACACAACCATAAGGAGTAACCCTAAAGAGGACGAGGAGGTACTCATCATCATCCTCCAAGGAAACTAGTCTCGAATAGATGACTCAGGTACCCGTCCTTGTCCTCCCAAGCAGTTAGTTTCAAGAGGCCAACCTAAGTACCCGTCCTCATCTCCTAGGTAGTCAATTCTAAGAGTCCAACCCAGGTATTCGTCGTCGTCCTCCTAGGCAAGTTGGCCCAAGTACTCGTCCCCACCTTTCCTAGGTAACTGAAGAGTAACTAAAAACCACCTAGGGCACGACCTAGTCGGATACGTGTTGGCCAAATAGAACGAGATGTACCTATACTAGGTGTTTGATTAAGTCAATCTAATTACCTATAAGGAAAGGTAACCCTAGGTTAAGTAATTTATCATGATTATCAAGGAATTGGGACTACAAAACCAAGGCCTAACTGGGTAAGGCCCATGAACCCCACTATAAAAGACACGTTTTATGAAATATATGATTACACTATTCATTCCAACATCAAAGTCCTGATTATCGAACTAACTTTAGCATCAGAGTGTCTTTTGTAGACACCTTCCGCTTGTTGGAGACAAGACACTTTTGAAGTGAAGACCGTGGAGCATAAAACATCATTTAGGAGAGACCTCACAGGATATATATCGTTCCCGTAAGAACATTTTTCTTTAACCTCAACATTTATTTTACATATATAATATGTGATTGCAAATTAATAAATAGCGAAAAATAAGATCTAAACTTGCATGAGTGGCGAGGGGTTTGGGGTGTATGGGTGTTTGTCCATATATGTATAAAAATACTCATACGCAAACATAGGTTGATGATTGCATATTTATGTCATCGTTTAGTCTTTTATTTTTAATTATTAATTAATTTTTATGCTTAAAAGATTGATTTTTAATTAAAAATTTTGATAATTAAATTTATTGAGCTTGTAAGATAAAAATGTCTTAAAAATTGTTTTTTAGTTGCATAAATTATTTTTGGATATTCTAATAAGGCTTGAAAACTGTTTTTTAGTTGCATAAAATAATATTAAGCTCATTTGAGGCGTGAAAATAAATTGATTAAGTTACAAAACACCTTCAAATAAGGCTAAAATTAATAAGTTCCTAAAAAATCACTTTTGTATCGCTTACATTACTTATACACTCCCTTTTTCCAAATAAACCACCAAAACCTATTTCTACACCCCTTAACCTACTAAATTTCACCCTTTCTACCACTCATAAAACAGCCTCAATTAGAGCTTGCCACATGGCCATGATCTACCATGTTTACATTTGTTCAATAATAAGGTGTCATGTGTCATAATCCATAATTTTTGGAGTTGGCCAACCAGATGACAACATGTCATCATCATATTCAACCTTCATCTCTCCCCATCAAACCAACTTAGTCCCACCGTGAGCCACCACAAGACTCATTGAAGCGTCCCTACACTTCGTCATGTAGAACCACCATACCAAATCACGAAAACTCTTCACCAGTAGAAAGCTACCCAATGTAGCACAATCAAACACCACATCGCGCAATCTCCATGCACAATTAATCACAAACCATGCACAAACAACCACAAATCCACGTCGAACAAACGAACAACAAATGACGTTCACTATAGCACTACACACCAATAACCACGAGTAACAACATGAACTCTTAGAGAAAGAAAAGTCTTATTCAGGAGAAAGAGAGAGAGAGAGAGAGAGAGAGAGAGAGAGAGAGAGAGAGAGAAAGAATGTGTGTGTGTGTGTGTGTGTCGAACGTGGCAACCTATCATTGCATAGTCAAAGGGTAAACTAAAAGGTAGTCATAGTCTAGTAAAATGGACAAAGCAAAAAGGATTAAAGTGCAAATCCTTCACGATTACAAAGGACTGATTTTGGGAAATTAGTGCAAATATTAGTTCATGATAATTTATCATATATCTTTAAGAAATTAATTTATTTAATTATATAAAAAATTATCAACAAACTATATTTTTCAAATAGTTTTAAAATTGATTATATCTCTCCAAATATTCATAACATGTATAAAGATAAATGATACTTATGATTACTTTAAAGATATTTGAGAGATTTCAACAACAAAAATACTAGATCCTAGCCCAATCAAGTCTTATATAAAATAGACCAAAGGGAAGCAGAAAGCACAACTTTAGAGTTTAGGAACCCTTTAGGGGAGGCTTAATTTCATCATCTCTCTCCACTTTCTCTTCTTTTATTTTGATGTTACTTTGATTTCAAGGAGTTCTAAGTTCCTAGGTTTGGTTCTACTTAATTTCATAATGGATTATAGGGTTAGATCAAAATAATTCCTTTATTATTTTTATTATTGTTGAGGTTTTAATTTATCTATGTCTTTTGTTTCTGAATCAAATAAAAAGTAATGATTTTACATTCTATATGCTTGTTAATCATATGAATTGAAAAGTTTTTAAATTCAACTCAGACTTTACTTTAATTTAATCATATGAGTTCAACTCCTCCGTGATTAAAACTTGAGAGTTATAAGGTTGGCTCGATAGGCTTGGAAGGAAGGGTATGAGAGGTTGTGGGTTCAACTCCCCCACTAACAAAAGATATTAACAAGTAACATTGGTCGATAAAAAAAATAAAAAATAAAAAAGTGTATAGAATAAATTCTTTTACAATGTAAAGATTATTAAACAGTTAATCACACATGCTCAATGCCACCAACAACTTCTCATTTTCTTCATCTAGGTCTTATTGTTTATATTTACATTGAATAATTTGATTGTTCATGTATTTCCATCTCTAAATACTTTTTCTTTACATCAATAATTATCTTACTTTGTATAAGGAAAGTTTAGATATAACTATTACAGTATTTGCATCTCTGAATTATCCATTTTTTCCTTTCTTGTATTTATCCTTCAATTTAAATTTCTTCATTCCATAATTCATATTACTATTGTAGCTTTAAAATTTATCTTCAAGATATTCTTCATATATTTTGCAATATTCGAAATATTTTCTTGCTCGTAATCAATCACAATCAATATTCAACAATATGTGCAATCTTCAATTCTTATATGTACTCCACCTAGGCGGCCTAATCAAACTACACGGCTAAACCCACCTACGTAAAGCCCTGCAAGCAGGTATCATTGAACTAGGGGCAAGCATAAGCGGCCTAGGCCGCTTACTTCAAAGGACAAGACGACATCTATCAACCATTCCAGACTTAGAGTATTTCAGACAAGGGCCCTAAGACCCACAATCATTGAACTAGGGGCATGGGCTAGGCCCAGGCCCACCTACAACTCAAACAATGGCAAGACCAAACATAATTAATAACTCTATAAATACACGTGGACCGCAGTAATTAAAGGTACACATTCATTAATCCCTTAATCATGAGATTTGACTTTCTGAGAATGTTTTGGATGACTTGATCGTCAGAGTCCTCTCCGCATGTAACCCCTCATGGTCCATACCGTGATACCGGTAGATGACATATGCAAGCTGAGGAGGAGCCAGCTCGAAAGATTACAGATTGAGATAAGGTGATATTTGTGTCTGACTTCTCTTATTTGTCTCCGTAGGAACATTATATAATCTTCAACCAACATAGATGATATTTAGATAATCTTCTTCTTCTTATTGTTGACTTGCATCATGAGAAAGTTGATATTCTATGTTAATTTAATCTTCATTTTCAACGTTCATATTTCCTTCACTTAATAATTTACCAGACTCAATTTTTTTTCTTTTATGATGTGTTGTCTGGTGCTTTAGTAGACTTAGTTCAGTCAACTTTGACTTTCTTGTGTTAGTCAATAAACTCATACTTGACTCCTCTACTCATGACATTTAGCTGATTATTTATTTGACTTCCAATTCGTCTAGTTTTACTTTATCTTTGTTTGTCTGCTTAGTACACTCATTTGGTTAACATACTCATCTTGGTTGACTTTAGTCATTTGATTAGTATAAGGTTCACTATCAGATTTGACTTGTCTAATGAGGCTCCTTATTTAGTCTTGTTAGAGCTGTCAAAATGGGTTGGAACCCGCGAGCCAACCCGGCTCACCACGGGTTCAGGCCGGGTTGGGTTGAAATTTTTTTATAAATTTCAATATAGGTTGATTTTTGACCTGACTCACTTAGAACCTGGCTCACTCGAGTTGAACCCGTGGTGAGCCGGGTGGCTCACCAACCCGCAAATAAAGGGTCACACAACTGTTTTTTGTTAAGTTGGGCTTTGCACTTGGGTCATATTAGGTTGTTTTTTTAGCCAACACATAGATAATTTGTATTTTTGTGATTTTGGTTTGTATTAAAGTTTATTTCGATTTTAATTAGAATTATAATTTAGTTTTGACTGAAAAAAATAAAAAAATAATATTTTTTTTAATTAAGTGAGCTCGTGAACCAACCCGTTTAATCCACCAACCCATGATGGGTCGGGTCGGGTTCAAATGTTTTTGGCTTGCTAATAAGTGAGCCGGGTTGGGTTGGCTCACTAAGTGATCAACTCGTGGTAGGTCGAGCCGGGTCAGGCCGGGTTACTCGTTTTGACAACTCTAAGTCTTGTATGGTTAACTTTTTTAACTTGACCTGTCTACTATTTACTTTAATACTTGTTTCATTTAATCTATACACTTTCATTTCTAATGAAACTTGCTTCATGAAAACATATTAGATAATAATAATCACAGTTTATGATTCACATGTGTTAAATAACGTCTAACTAATATATAGTTTAGTGATGGTTTAATTTCTTCTAATCTTTCTTTATCCAGTCTTTGCATAAGTGCATTCTATTTATTTCTTTGCCTAAATTGGGACTTAGATATACTCGAATTATTCTAATTATATGTTTTCTTTTCTTTATAGATTTTGTTCTCGTCAAAACCTTCTTAGTAGTACTAGCGTCTAATGTAGTTTGTATCACCTAATTCTAACAATCTTTTTGTTTGTAGTGATGACAAAATTATAAGTATGAAACGTAACAATTAGCTCATAATTGTAATTCCAATATGATATCTCTGTTATTAAAACATTTGGATTGTTAGTGTAAATTAATTCAATTATGACAATTGTTGTAGTTATGCTACTTTTTGAATTATGACAACCTTGAATCTATCAATTATAATTGTTAAAAATATTTCTCTCTTTTTAACATAATAGATCATATCATAATACTCTTAAGCATATGTTTTAGTCTTATTTCTCCTCCCTTTTTGTCAATTAAAAAAACTGTTAAGATTAAAGAAAAACAAAGAACTTGAAATAAAGTCAATCAGCAAGAATAATAAACACTCAAATCAATTGATTCAATCACAAATAAGAAAATATATGATAACTCAATGACAATTACTGCATAGAAATAAGAATGTACTTAGTTTTTTAAAAAAACTTAAAACAAATTAAAGTGTATTCGAAGTAAAAGAATATTTAAAGGCTTAGGGTTTTGAAAGTCTGGTTCAAAAGTGGAAGAAGTCTTGAGGTTTTGAATTAAATGAGCGAGAGTGGACATCATTTGAGTGGTGAAGGGTTCAACAAATTGTTCCAGTCCCTTTATTTGCATTTCTTCCATTTATTTCATCTTTTTCTCTAGAATAGCTTCCACGATTTCATATATGTTCTTGAGTGGGTGGTTGTTACTTACTTTAACTTTTCAGCCACATTCGAACAATACACAAAGCTTTTCTTTTCATCTTGAGAAGTTCTATGGATGATGTTGACTAGAGTCAACAATAGTCTTAGTGAGGAATTAGGGAAGGCAACGCTCAGTAGAAAATAGTTATTTGTAATCAACATCTTTGAGCTTGCAATACCCTCTGTTTCGTTTTGGTAATGATTTCATATAGCTACTTACACTAAAATTCTTATCCTTAGGAAACACAATCGTCACATCATCAGGAGAGAAACTATGTGTTAGAGTGATGAAGGCGATGGATGCCTTGGTGTAGTGATGTCCCTTTACTCTGGGTACAACTTCATCATAAACATATGATGGGGATGTTTTATATCAAAGAATTTGTAATTTTTCATCGAAGTAATTTTTTTCGAAGTGTATTCATAACATTGAATACATGTATTCAAAGTATGTATACATGTTTCATAACAAATGTCCAAATTTAATAAAACTACATAAAAGACTACCTAGATATTTATCTATAAGTAACTTCATACGTTAGGTTCACAACTAATTACCTATGGATTAGACCATAAGTAATTATGTAAGTATACATCCATATGTAATTATTTACAAATACATTGGTAATTAATAGCTATGATAAACTTCTTGTTGCTTATAAATTTAATCAAGACTCGATTTCCTCATTTAAAATTAACTACTGTAGCAATCTGAGGATCGATCCAAATAATAGACAAGGGAAATAATTGAGGTTTTGAACAAGTCTTGTGAAAAGGGAGGAAATATACCAAAATATACTTAAATTAAAATTGAAACAAATTTAAAATGCTAAGGATATAGGAGAATGCAATACATGAACTATAATGCGCCTAAGGTGTTTAATGAAAAGTTAGAACTAACTATGTGTGCCAATGTAGGAATATGCAATGTAGTGATCCTAAATTCAATCTAACTATACAAAATGTCTCTAACACCTCATTGGAACTCAATTGAATAAGGAAAACGAATTACAAACTCAAATATTTAGAATTCTAAAATATGAAAAATTCCCGAGAGAAGTTCATCCTCAAGAGCATAGGGCAACCTTCAAACTCGAATCAAAATGCGTGAAATGGAAATGTAATGATGCAGAACATCTAGAAATAGTCTATATTGATTATAGGAACAAAAATTATACAAAACGATCAAGGAGAACTCAAAATCCTAAATCAAGAACCTTAATTAAAGGTAGAAACGAACTTAATCATGAATGATGAATTGGATGCAATGAATGATAAATTGAATGTGCAAATGGTTCAAAAACAATATGTATAACATCACAAAGGTATTACAAACGAGAAATGAACACAGGATCCACGAAAATTATCGAAAAAAAAAACAAAGAGGAATGGAACATTGGTTCAACTTTGCAAAAGAGAAATTCATGACTCAACTTGATGATTTATGTATGGTTGATCATAATCAAACGACCTTTGATATCTAAATAGGATGAACTACACATCCTCTGAAAGTTCAACTCGTCTCCAAGTCAAATCCAGTGTTATTTTAGATCAACATCACTCAATCATTCAAAATTAAATCATGAATTCATTTCATTCGTGAATAATAGAAAGCATGGTGATTAATCGGTAAAGATGAAAGGAAAACAATAATCACATATCAAGAAACATGTTCACAACAATTATATTCAGTAAAACGAAAGAAGTACCTTACAAACTAATCATAACTAGCAAGAACAATGGTACATAGAAAAGTGAAGAAAAATGATGAAGAACAATAACAAATGGTTTTGTGTTGGAGAAGAACGAAAATGTGTTTCGTGTGGTGGAGGAGAGGAATGGTGAATGATGTTTGTGGTGTGCTCATATGAGGGAGCTCTAGTTTTAGCACTAAAAAAACAGAACCAGAACTTGTTACTAGTTGTACAAGTTTTAATAACTACTAAACTACAACAAATTTGCCTATCTACTTTTACAATTCTACTTGGCACTTGGGTGACCGATTTCCCAACAATTGTGCCATTTCACTCTAGTTCATTTGCTCATGTTTGGTGATGCTTCCACATCGACTACCTTTTACAATGGGTGATTAAGTCTAGCTGGCTCACAGTAGCTCCAAACTGTCACTTAAAGGCTTTTCTTCAAGTTAGTCTTGTATGGCTTGAGTTCTACTTCATTTGTCATCATGACAACAACTTTTCTCACTCAATTTCCTTTCAGCAGCTCCAATATGACCCTCTACCTATTGTTCCACTAAGAACACAAGTTAGAATTTACAAAACCAAATTATATTATGCCTACAATTTACTTAAAAGAGTTAAATGTACAAAAATGAGATTTAAGAGTGTTATGCATCTATGGAGCACGTTTCAGCCATCTTAGAGTTAGAACAAGTGTGTTTTAATGTCGTACATTGACTTATTTTTACCTACAAAATCATTATATTACTCAAGCCTTTAAGCAAAATTAATAGTGAAATTACATGTAGATTCAGAGTCCTCTTATTCTAAAAAGTGTTTTGATTAACATCATGAGTGGTGTAACAGTTGTTTAAACATGTCAAAAATGTTTATACATAATTATAATCATATTGGGCCTTTCAAAATTATGAGGCATTCAAAGTTTGTGTGTAATATTACAAAGGTTGATTGGTGTTCTCCAACTCTGGCCATTGTTAAATGTAATGTGGTTTTCCTTCTTTCTTTGGACACGCTTTAAACTTTCAAACTGAAATAATGATTGATCCTAGTTATTGAGACAATTGTGTTTAAAGGATGAACTTCGTTATGCTTTAAATGTGATTCTATTTTTGTTTTACATATTTTTAAAAATTTTAGGATGGTGTCTCGATCTACTTGAGGTAAATGTTTGAGCATATAAACATTTCTCAATCTTACTACTTCTCATCGTTTTAGGAAGGTTTTTCTCGAGGATACTGGTTTGATACTATCCCAAATCTTAATTAATGAACCAAATAAATTCGACATGGATTCTTTTTTTATCTAATTTAAAGTGTTTAACGTTGTGATTCTAGTACCAAGACAAACTTAATGATCAATTCACTTATATTTTGATTTAGAAACACAAATGTATTCAAACAATTGAGTTCTTTCTTAATGTAGGTCTTAATCAATAATTCGTGCATTTATCTCCACCGATCATATTTTTTGTATTTTATTTTTAAAGATGGAATGGTGGATGAATAAAAAAGATAAAATGGAGAACAATAATTGAAGATGAGAGTGGAGATGTAGGTGTTGCAGGAATGTAAATTGCAATAAAGTAAATTACCAAGGGTAGAACAAAAACTAGTAAACAAATTAACAAAAATGGTGAACCAAATTATTACAACCAACATTGGCTTGGCCATTTTTCGTATTTGCGGCAATAATTTGTTTCCCCAAATTTACATTTGAACTACCTATTTATATTTTTACCTTTTTTTCTTCTAGAAGTTACACTACAAATAGAATAAAAGAAAAAATTACATAAAATAAAGTAACTACCTAAAACCACCCATATTGTGCTAGGTTTACCCATTCTTTCCTATTTTGAGACAGTTTATGAATTACTTACGCCTTTGGAGGGCCTCTCAACACTACATTTTCTATGGAGTCATTCTCAAATTTCCCACATTCCAACACCACCAAACTCATCAATCAATAGATGAGATACGAATGGAATTTTGATGCAATGTTGGAAAAATCTATTGACCATGCCCTTCTGCCCAGAAAACAACCTATCTAAGATGGTTCTATAGGGTCAACGATGTTTACCGGACCCATTGGGAGAAGATTGGTATTTTCAATATAATCTAGTGTTCCAAGCACAACCTATATTTCCTTAACATTAACATGTTTAGCGTTGTTGTCCATCTTTATATCAAGGAGCTTAATGCACTCGAGTTACCTTGTGGCCCTACACCCCACTTTATTTGATGTTGTCACTATTACGTGCCTTAAGCCCTTGATTAAACCTACCATGTAGTTGCCTTCCCATGACACTACCTTTGAGACCAAAATTCGATGGCATGAAAAAGCTTATGGCCACTTCCTAGAAGAACATTTCATCAGGGACCCTTCTGTCACGAAATTAACACCTCTGCCCACTCTCAATCCACTCGAACATAACCTTCTAAGTGAAGGTTACAAACCAATTTCAATATGCAATTAAGCAATGCATACATCCATGAATTTGTGACAGCCAAGCTACAAACATTAAGCATGAACATAACCCAACCTAGAACATATACACCTAATTTGTAAATTAAGCATAAACAGAACAAGCATATATATTCCACGAATTCAAGATAAAGAAATGGTAGAAATATCGAAACCGACATGACCTCAAAGCTTCATTGCATTTTTCTTCAAATAGTCAATACATGGACTTTAGCAAGCCATGGAAATGGAGCAATAAAACAGTTGTAAATGAAATTGCCTCATGGAGAATAATAAAAAACGTAAATAACCAAAACAGAACATCAAATCCTCAGTTAGGTCATATGGAAACATGAATGGAAGAACAACACAAGATTATTAAAGCTTCTTGGAAACAAAAATGGCTTTTGTAACATAGAAAACATAAACCCCATAGATAGGTGTTGTTCCAAGTGATTACAAATCCGAAAATGAAAATACCCAAGCTTCCAAATGTGCAAAAAACTTAAAACCCACAATGCGTGCAGTCAATAATGTATAAAACATGAATAAAGAGTGTTAAAACATGAAAACTAGGTGGGAGCCTCCATGGGTTACCATACAAAGCTTTGAAATGTAAAAATGGAGTATGAGGAAGAAGGTGAAGAGCGAATTCAAAAATGCAGCCTTAAATCTTGTGGTCACATCCATTCAGCCACTCAATATTACAAAAATGCCACTACATGCTTTAGAATTACAAAAATGTCACTATAAACCCAAAATGTTGGCCTAGTGACGTGGACAAGCTAATTGACATGGTGCAGATGTGGGAATGTTGTGGGAATGATATGAAAACTCTCTTTTCATCTTAAGATTAGTGTCCAAGCTCCAAAATTGTTTCATCTAAAATACCTAAAAATAATTACAAACAAAAATTTGACCAAATAATCTCAAATTATTAAAAATTCAGAATAATGACCCAATAAAGCTCAATAAATGAAAATGCACTAAGGATAGACAATTAAGCAATAAACATCCATCAAAATGGGCACTGAAAAGGTAGTAGAATAGAAGAAAATAATGACTCATCACGTTATTGCCACATATTTTGACTGATATGTTGAAAGTGTGACAATGGGTTGTTTCTTTGAACTCCATGAGAAAGAATATCCTCCCATGAAATATATAAAGCAACTGGTTCTATTTATATCATTGATATCTCTAGCATAATCACTATCACAAAATCTATGGAGTTTGTAATCATTAGAAAATGAATAAAATAACTGATAGTCAAAAGTAACTTTTAGATAACAAAGTATCCTCTTAGGAACTTTCATATAGGTAGAAGTGGGAGACTCCATCAATTGACTTACTACTCCAACTGCGTACAAAATATCGAGATTTGTAGATATTAAGTATCTCAAACTTCCATGAGGCCTTTGAATAAAGTGAGATTCTCTTTCTCTTCATCTTAAAACTTTGATAGCTTCATCCCACTTTCCATGGGTGTATTATGTAACATCACGACCGAATATTACTAATTTAAAAAAAATAAAATATAAATAAATACAAACTTGCATTTATTATTATTATCTTTCCCAAAATTGCGGGAAATTTTAAACATTTATTAAACTCATCCAATTAAATCACAGTGTTCCAATAATCCATACTAGTTCATATTCTAGTAAAAATACAGTTTACAAAAATTTGAAAATAAAATGATAGTAAACTTCCATAAAAAGTTTTCCCACGCTAGCCCATCTCCAGCTTTATGCCTCACCAGCATCACTTAGAACATCATTTGCTCCTGTGTGACAAGTCACACGATCATCGCCAAATACACACAAAAAGGGAGAACTCATAACAATATAAATATACAATTAATAAAAAAAAGATTCACTGCAAACTACTTTATTTTATCTAAATTGCTTAATCTTAACAATCGATACCCAAGGATTTCAAATCATTGTCTCATTATACAAATGAAACTATTAATCCATTTACCCATGCTTCCATGACCCTGCCCGCTCATGGCCCAACCTCTACGAACCTCCTCGCTTGTAGTCCAAATCTAAGGACCTCCCCGCTCGTAGTCCAACACACGTGATCCAACAACTACGAACCTCCTCGCTCGCAACAGGTCTCAAGTGTGAGAATGGAACATACGAACCTCTCTGCTCGTATCTTCACACGAGAGCATCATAATATGAACCTCCCCGCTCATATTATCACGTATTCATCACTAGTCATGAACCTACTCGCTCATGACACTGTCCAGCATCTCCTAGTCCAAGTCCACATCTCAATACATCAAAACGAAATTAAGAAAAGCACATTGCACTATACAAGGTACATACTCAAGATGGTCTTAGGGATTCCAATGCTTCCATGAACCTGCCCGCTCGTGATCCAACTCTACAAACCTCTCCACTCATAGTCCAACTCTATTGATCTCTTTGCCCGTAGTCCAACACGCGTGATTCATCCAACTATGAACCTCTCCGCTCGCAGAAACTCTCAAGTGTGGGCATGAAACATACACGAGAGTATCACTAATATGAACCTCCCCACTCATATTAACCATGCATTCCATCACCAATCACGAACCTACCCACTCGTGATACGGTCAAGCATATCCCAGACAAGGACCAACAGACAAAGCCATGCAAAAAATATCACAAATGCACCCTACCACTGCACCATGGCCTGGCGGAGCCTAAGCGTCGTCAGGCAAAATGGCAGTGTAGACCGCTTGACGATTCCATATCACCATCGAGTGCCACAACACATAAGACTTCCATGTTTCCTACTATCGTGCGGTGGTCCACTCTACATCGCTAGGTGCTACACCAGTAATGTCACACTATTGGTTTTAGGTACTCTAATTCAGCTCCTAGCATCCAAGCATTCAATTCTTAAATATCCAGAAATCAAAATACACATTCATATACTCCAAATTACAACATCACAACACATATGCATCGTTCAAGTATAAGCACACATTCCTCTCTTTTATAATTCATATATACTCAATCTTAAATCAATGCCAAAATTCAATTTGAACCCCAGAGTAAACCATGCTCATATGAAATTATGAAATAATAAGGCAATATGCACACAACTCATTTATTCATACGAAGCATATAGTAACTACAAGAACCCGCTTTTTACCAATTCCTTATGTCAAATTAAGATTAACATCAACACTTAGTCATTTAACTCACATATATTCAAATTGATACAATTGCACAATTACACAACTCATACACTACATATGACACAATCAAAGCTACATACTTATTTCGCATGCCCCCGCAATCCCATTACATTTAAAGCATGATTATCATGTTCCCATACTTGCCCAAAACCCATCTTGATCATGCAATACTCGGTCATAATGATATCATCAATAGTGGCCTTTTT
>Ga0209389_1001466_pt1 | contig 16678 bp, 9 predicted proteins | sample CowpearedBW_FD_187526 | JGI IMG/M metagenome (GOLD analysis project Ga0209389, IMG submission 187526) | Root nodule microbial communities of legume samples collected from California, USA - Cow pea red BW (SPAdes) (version 2) | ecosystem: Host-associated > Plants > Roots > Nodule | place: USA...
TTTAGGTTTGGTGTATAAATGGGCAAAAGAGTGTTTTACCTTGAGGAGCTTAGGCCCTTGGTCTTCCCTTTGTCACTCTAAAGTGTACGCCTCTTAATTAAATAAAATTTCTCTCAACAATGATTCTAGTGTGGGTTGCTATGCCTAGTTCAGATGAATGTTGTTCTAGCTAGTAGAGTTTAAATGTACAACAACGTAGCCCGTATTGTATGTAAATTGCACTAGTTAAATGTAATGCATGCTATGATAATTTGAAAACTATTGGTGGGGTGGCCATTTATTGCATGCTCGATTACGAATATTGTAGTGTGCATTTGTTTATTATTAGGATTAGGATAGGCTAGGAAGCATACATATAGAATAACTGTCATTATGAAATGTATATATCAGTATGTTTGAATTCATTTGGAACAGTATATCCGAATATTGTCACTTTCTGTTTTTTCATGAACTTGCTGACAGTGAAGTTTAGATATAGTAACCATTCTATGCATCATTAGTAAATACTTGGATCTTGGTGTAAGGCTTTGGCAAATGACCTTTTTTCCTTCTTGTGTTTTATCTTTAAGTTTATGATTATTTATTTGGATAACATTGAGACACTTGTATTGAGAACTTCTAGTAGTAAAAAATGGGATTTTCTGTACTAATCCCTTTTCATGTTACATGTGTGGCGGATTATGTTGAAGTTTTAACTAGTTAGTAAATTATTTTAAACTGTACTATCCTTATTTTAGGTATTGGGATACAAGGCAACCAAATCCAGTGCATACACAACAACTTCCTGAGCGGTGTTATGCAATAACAGTCAAACATCCTCTGATGGTAGTGGGGACTGCAGATAGAAATCTGATTGTCTTCAACTTGCAAAACCCTCAGGTAATCTTTCATTCTTCTTTCTAAATTATTTTTTAGTGTTGTTTGTAGGTTTGAATGAAATAGGTTGGCATCATAATGTAAATTTTGACTTTTATGCTTAGGAGATGAAATTTCAACTAGAAATTCTATTACGGTTGTCTAATTTGTGTAACATGAGTGCTAGTGATAGGTTCAGAAGTCCAAGCTTCACTGCATGATACTGTAATTGATATTTTAGAACAATAAAATATGTATACGGTTATTTTTCCAACTCTACTTGCTATTTTCACATGATTTGTTTGTATTCACGTGGTCTATTCTTTTGGGTTTTACACAGTATTTAAGAAGGAGAAATTAAGAAGCGCAGATTCCATATTGATATATGAGGAACTATTGATTTCAATAAATGTCAATGATATTTGTTATTCTTCTAATTTATATTGAAATCCCACAGACTGAATACAAGAGAATTGTATCTCCACTGAAATATCAGACAAGATGTGTTGCGGCTTTTCCAGATCAACAAGGTTTTTTGGTATGTGTTCAGCTCTCACTTATATATAAATACACTAATAAAAGTTTTTTTGTTTCCTTATTTACTTTATTTAATCTCATTACTGCTATGATATGGGGCAATTTTGACACTTGTTTGGGCTTACACATTAATGTTTTGAAGATCCTCTACTACTCAAGGATGTTGAAACCTATGTTGCTTGTATAGAAAATTTCAAATTTCTAGGATATAAATTTACAAAAATATAAGTGTTATCAAAACTTAGTTATGGTGGCATCATGGCAGAAACCGTTGGCGGTTTTGCAACCTGTCACCACAGCAAGGCGGTGGCGAATCGGGTATCTCGTGGTGGTCCATGGCGGCCACTTTTTGTATAATGGCTGGCGGGAGTGGAACGAGTATGTTCTCCCTTTGTGAAATGGCTTCAATAGGTTATGCGCCTTTCATTTTGGCTGCTCCAACCATTAAAAGTGCAAAACTTAATTGGAAGAATTATTTGTGTTGGTTTGCCTTCATGGAATTATGAGTTACTTGCTCAGGATACCATGACCACTTTGAAACTGAACTTTACTCTATTTCTGATGAAAACAAATCCTAGTAGCAAACACCTTTTTGATTCTCCTAATAAGCTAGCATCTCTTAATGAAACCATGATATGACCTTTATTGCGAGGAAGCTCAAGCTGTTGTTGAAGTGAATATGTTCTTGCAAACTAATTTATTAGAAAAAATGAAGATGAAATTAGACTAGTTGTACATGGTGATAAAATTTTTTCCATGAATACAAACTATGATCATTGTGATCAGATTCTCTCTACCCAAGAAGTTTGATCAGTGGTGAGTTTAAGAACAAGACTTCTTTGTGTTCTGACTCCTAAGAACGGAAATCTGCTTATTGCCGTTGAATCTTATGTATTAGTATCCATTTATGGAAAAGGAAGTCATAGCAATACTGGAGGATGTGGTGGTAGAGGTGGTCATCCTCAATACTCCTTTTTAAGAGAATGGGGGCAATACTTAAGAAAGAGAAATGCTACTCTTTGCAAGGTTTTCCTGATAAAGTACTAAATATCTCCAAATCCGAGAAAGTTGAACCCAAGAACAGTAAAGTTGCAATACTTATGGATTGATGAAGGATGCCACGCCACATGAAAGAGCTTCAAAATAAGTGTTGAATTAACTTACCACTTCATCCTATAATCTAAAGATAAGACCAAAGCAAGAGAACTCTCTCTCTTTCATAGGCACTCCACAAATGTTTTTGAAATAACTCTCGTACAGCATATTTCAAAAGTTCTTTTACAAGGAGAATGTGTAGGCTATTTATAACCTTTGAATCTGAAAATACTAATCCTGATAACATGTAAACGCACCTAGAAATCAAATGCAAATTCAAACATAGAAGGCCTAACATGTGACCAAAAGTTTGAATTATGGAGGAGGGAAAAAAATTTTAAAATTTAAAATTGAGACATGTTTCTCATGGTAGGGTCATGCTTCTCTTGCTTCCTTACATGGACTCCTTGCCTCTTTATACAACCATTTGGTTGAGAATTTGGATACTTGTTTTGGGCTTGATAGGCTTCAAGGTTCTTCTTTCTACTTTGCCTTCTAATGCTTACACCCCTTGCCTTCTAATTTCTAGAATTTAACAAACAAAATAAATCTTATTCTACAAGAATTTATTTATTTATAACTATTTTAGATCCTCCCTGGACATGCACTCAACAGTAAGTCTACACTTGTGACCTTTCTTTAGAATCATCTCCTTGATATCCACATCATCAGGGACATAAACTTGGGTATTATGGGAAGCCTAAGTCTCACATCTACTAGTATGGGATGCTCGGTGGAGTATTTAAATGTTTGGTTCTTCTGCAGTGTACACAGATTACAAATCATGATTCTGTTTAGTATCATGGTGATTAGACCACTCCGAGACTTGTGAATTTTCTCATTTTCTCTTCACTTTTCCGTTTTCTTCCACTTGCCCTCAGTTTGTGTTCTCTTGAAGATGTCCTTGTTTTCCTTCAACTATATTTGACTTGTATTACATATACAACTATATTTGACTTGTATTACATATACAAATTCAAACATTAATACTGTTTCTGAGTTTAACTAGTCTCCCCTGTCACATCTATGCTTTGTTGTTTTCCTGCTGTTATTATTGTTAAATCCTTGCTGAATATTTGCTGAAAATGATTTTCTTTTTTTGCTTAAAAATTTTAACTGCTGGCATTATGGAGTATTGACTGTACACTGTTTCTCTGTAGGTTGGATCAATAGAAGGAAGGGTTGGAGTACATCACCTGGATGATGCACAACAAAGCAAGAATTTTACTTTTAAATGCCACAGAGAGAACAATGAGATATATTCAGTCAACTCCTTAAATTTCCATCCGGTAGTACACCATATAACATCAGGATTAATTTAATTTATTTTCAAGCTGTGGTTTTAATATTCTTCTGTGTATGATCTAATTTTATGTCTTGGCTTTCAGATACATCACACTTTTGCTACTGCCGGATCTGATGGTGCTTTTAATTTCTGGGACAAGGACAGTAAACAGAGGCTCAAGGTTCCTTCTTTAATACTCTATTATTACTTGTCCTTTCATTCTGAAACTGATATCTGGAATTTGTAGAACATACTTGTGTTGTTGTTTATTTCTGTATACAATAATATTTTTTTTGCTCCTATTTCATAGTAGAACCTATCTGTATGTATGGCTAAACACCTGGTAACCAAGATGTTACTGTTATTCTCATTTCAAGCCATTCATTTTATTTTTCAGGGTGGGGCAATGGGGCAGTTAGTTTCTAATTTTTCTGTTATCACTTGCCAGAAAATAGAAGGATGAATTCCTTTCAGTATCCCTATTTGGATGTTTATGTTTCTTTTTGGGATCTTTAAGCCCGTATTATTGGGTTGGTAATGTATGAAGATGGTTAAAGTACTATGTTGTCTTGTGTACGTTCAATCCTTTGAAGTATTTGTTGTTATTGTCATATGCTTACAAGACTTTAATGTTTGGCAGGCTATGCAAAGATGTAGTCAACCCATACCTTGCAGTGCATTCAATAATGATGGTTCCATATTTGCTTACGCGGTATGTTCCATTTTCTGTTTTTTCACGAACCATACTTGTTTAATTTTATACATTTATATTTTTTTTTCGCTTTATTTCTCATGACCATCCACTTGAATAATGTGATGGAATAAAGAAAATTTTTATTAATTACAATCATGCTAATTATATTTTCAACTCCTTTATTTGTAACAATCACATTCTCAAACATGGAAATTAAACCTGCCAGAATAAATGTGTAGATTCTAGGGATATTTTCCTAATTATTATTGAGATATTAAGATATTTTTTATCCTAATAGTCTCCTATTTACAACACTGTTCCTCAAGTTAGTAAATGACTATAGTTCATTTTCAACTTGCCTACAAGATCTTAGAATCTGTCCTGAGAAAGTGCCTTAGTGAAGATGTCTGCTAACACAAGTCTCATATAGACATGCATTGTTACCACTAGGCTTCTGTCAATACTATCTTTGATTAAATGCTTGTCAATTTGATACATTTGATCTATCATGTTGTACTGAATTATGAGGAATGTTCATGACTGACTTATCATCTACAATACAATTGTATGAGGTTGTCAACCTTTTTTTAAGGTTATATAATATGACCTTCATTTAAAGGCTTTTACACACAACTTGAGTAAGGACTTGAAATTTAGTTTCCGTACTTGAACGAGTATCTTATTTTTTGCTTTTCTATGTCACTAGATTTTCTCCTAGAAGCATACCATACAAAAGGTGAATGTTTAGTCAATAACATAGTCTGCATCAGTATATATCTTTTGGCTCACCACTCTTTTCGCTCTTAAGCCATTTTTTCAATTTCATCATGTCATGGAATAGAGTAAGTTTACGTTTAATGAAGTGCTTTATGAATAAAGCATGATCGCCTTATTTGCTTATATTCCAAGGAACCATTCTCTTGGAGATTGCTAAAGACCACATAAGGCCTTCTTTAGGAGGCTTACTTTATTCCTTTTACTATGAGTTTCAAATCCTAGCGGGATCTCAATGTCCACTTCTCTTTCTCAAGCTCCATGAAGAAAGACATTATTCACATCGACTTGGTGTAAGTCCCAATGACATTTAAGTAAGAACTCAAACTATGTTCATCCGCGCTATAGGAGAAAATGTCTTCTCATAGTCAATTCTTTAAGTTTGAGTGTATCTTTTTGCAACCAATCTAGCTTTATACTTAGCTGCTAACCCATTTGCGTTATATTTTACTTTAAAATATCCATTTGTACCCAATAGCCATTTTGTGTCTTGGTTTGTAAAGGATCTTCCATGTTAAGTTTTTTTCTAATGCATCCATTTCCTCTCATGCATTGTGTCCAATGTTCATTTTACATGGCTTATTGGACTAAGGTAGGAATTTCATTAGCATCAATGATAGTGTTGGAAGTCTCACATCGACTAGAGATAAGGCAATTTCATAGTATATAAGTGGGGTGCAAACTTCACCTTACAAGTCGGTTTTGTGGGGTTGAGTTAGGCTTAAACCAACTTCTAAGAGATAGCAATAAAGCTTTGATGTTAATTGGAGATATTGTCAGCAAACATATTGAGAAATATGATATTTAACACAATTTTTATTCCTTTCTCAATACAATGGTTAAATTCTCAATAACACTTTACCAATTTTCTATTATGTTCAAAGCTCCTCACCTTTGATATTTTTTTCCAAAGAATGTCTTCTTCCATATATCAATTGGTTCTATCCCTTTTGTGCGGGGTCCATCACTTAGATCTTGGGCATCGTGCAAAGGCAAATATTGTAATTGATAGGAAGGAGAGATCCTCTACTTCAAGTTTTTTCTCCCTTTGAATTGCAGGGCTGACCAAAACGGATTTTGTCGCATTAGAAGTGATTCCATTGTGATAAAGACAAATGACTTGGAGGTTGATAACATTTGTACACATTTATGTTAGAAGGATAACCATTAAAGGCACATTTTAGAGCTATAGGATTTAATTTATTGCAATTAGGATTATTAAATTGAACAAGAATTACACAACCTGACATAACAAAGTGTACTTGACACTAAGGGAGAAGAGGGAACAAAAGACAATAAAGGTTCGGTAGGACTAACATGACTTAAGACATGAGTGGGTAAGCTGGTGAGAAGATAGGTGATGGTTGACACAATTTCTTCATAGTATGTTTTAGGAACAAATATCTTGAAAATGAGAGCTCTAGCCACTTCTAGGAGATGATGATTATTCCCTTTTGCAACACCATTTTGTTATTGAGTATTAACACATGTTAGTTCATGAACAATATCATTAAGGGAGAAAAATTTGAAGAATTCATGATTCATGTTGGAAGTCCCTCATCGACTAGAGATAAGGCCAGCTTACAGTATATAAGTAGGTGCAAATTTCACCTTAAAAGTCGGTTTGTGTTTAAGTTGGGCTTAAAATCCATTTCTTAACATGGTATTAGAACCATGGGTTAGAGCTTATCCTAGCAAAATTTGATGTTTGTTGGTCTATTTTTCCACCCGCTATTAGACCACCCATTTGTCTAGTCCCACGCATGAGATGTATATGTCTCGGTGTGAGATTGATGTGTTGGAAGTCTCACATCGACTAGAGATAAGGCCAATTTAGAAAATATAAGTGGGTGCAAACCTCACCATACAAATCGGTTTGTGGGGTTGAATTAGGCTTAAAATCTATTTCTTAACTGTTCATATCTCTAGAATAGCTCTCTAGAGATAGCTCTAAACATCAGATTGATTTAAATTGTGATGGGAAATTGCTCCTTTTATTGCTACTTGGAAAGACGAACTAAGCTTGAAACTCCAAGGCTACAAGTCTTTGATTCGATTGATTTTCACACTTTCATCCAAAAACTTTGACTAGTGTTATCGATATCGGATAACGAAAAAAATCGGAGACCCAAAATTCCTTGATAAAGTTATAACAAAAACCATATTAGGTTATGGCGGAAACAAGGTGGTCAAAAGAAATATAATACCCCACGCACAATTCTAATGTGAAAGTATTGGTATTATGTCTAGCAATGGCAGTAGCTGACAACAGTTGGCGGCGGCAAGCAACGAGCAATGACAACAACGGTTGGCAGTGGCTCTTGGTAGCAGTAAGCAACAAGGGCAAAGGGAGGCTGAAGAAGAATAAGAGATGTGTGCTTAAAGGTGTGTATATTAAGTAAAATTAAATTTTCCGACCCAAGGGAGGCTAAGAAGAATAAGAGAGAAGGGTGGTTAATGTTGTGTGCATTAAGTTAAATTAAATTTTAGTGGGCCTCGCACAAGTTTTAACCATGTGGTTTAACCATTTAGACTACAAATATAACATTGCCTAGGTTTCTCTTCTCCACAAGTTTTATAATGTTGTGTTGCCGCTACCTAGGTTTTTCTCCTGTTGGTCTCTCTTGTCCATGTCTCCGTCTTCTTCTTTCTCCACCCTGCTTTTTCTGCCACCTAGGTTTTTCTCCTGCTAGTTTCTCTTGTACATGCCTCCATCCTCTTCTTTCTCCACCCCACTTATTCCGCCATTGCGTTCTGCATTTGCTAGCCGCAATGTAGAAAGCGGCCGCCATGAGAAATCTGATTCGCCATTGCCTTGTTGTGGCGGCAAGTTGGAAACCTGCTACTGGTTTCTGCCTTAGCGCCACCATAGCCGAAATTTGGTAACATTGTTCTTCAAACGATCAAGTATCTTCGTATCAAGATTTGGTTAAAGAGCTGGGGTTAATATGTTCTTTCACGTTCTGAGGTAGTATTACTTGACCATTTTTGTGAGATTCCTTTGTTGCCTCCCATGCGCTCTAGTACTTTGTCTCTCTCATGGAGTTTGTAAAACACCTTTGACAACCCTTTTTCATGTTGTCATGGCAAAGCTTTTGTTGAAGGTTCCTCCATTAAGCATTCCAACCTTTGAGTTACTTCTCCCTTGACAATAAAGAAAACTTGAAACAGTGGTGGCAAATTCTCTCTAAGATTTGTACCCTGATTAGGGTCATGTCCAGTGTTATCAAATTTCAGCTATGGACCGGTAGCAGGTTTCTAACCTCAGGTTTCTAACCTGCTGCCACAATAAGGTGATGACGAATCGAATTTCTCATGGTGGCGCATGGCGTTGGTGAACATGGAACGGTAATGGCTGAAAAAGTGGGGTGGAGAAAGAAGACAACGACATGGAGAAGAGAGACTAGCGGGAGAAGAAACCTAGGCAGCAATGGCACTACATTATAAAACCCTAATTGCATGGAGAAGAGAAACCTAGGCAGCAACATTATATTTGTATTTTGAATGTTTAAAACACATCGCTAAAGATTGGGTCAAGCAGAGTAAAATTTAATTTAATACACAACTTTAACCACCCTACTCTCTTATTCTTCTTCAGTCTCCCTCTGCTCTTGTTGTTTACTTCCACCAACAATCGCTATCATCACTGTACGCTAGTTGTCACCACCGCCGTCAGTTGCTGCCATTTCTAGACATAATATCAATACTTTTACATTAGAATTATATGTGGGGGTATTATATTTCTTTTTACCCGATTTGGTTTTTGTTATAACTTTATCAAAGGATTTTTGGGTCTCCGTATTTTCCGTTATCAGATATCGATAACACTGGATATCATGGTTCAAGCCACGTAAGAATTTACAGATTTTTCCTCTTTCCACTGTGTCAATATGTGCTGTGCGGCAACATTTGTTTTGCGTATTTTCAGATTTTGTACTGATCTAGTTTGCTCCGCACCCTATTCAAAATTTTGTGATATTCCAATATAGAGAGAATCCCGTTTGGTATTAAATAGCAAATTGTTTTCAGAGAAAATGTGTTATTTAAATCATTCCAATTTTCTTGGAAACGTAATTTTTTTACTTATCTCAGGAACTATGGAATGCCATATCTAGGTCATGAATCTTCGTTATCCCAAATCTCAAAATTAGGGTCATCACTTGAACCCGGTCCTGCAACGTTGATGTGGTATGATCTTGACTGTTCTTTTAGAATCCTCAAGATTAGAATCCTCAAGATGTATTGCAAATAATTTTGGCCATCAAATTGATAGGGAGCCACCACGCTTGGAAGATCATTAGGACCCATATGTGTAAATTTCACCTTAGCTATGGAGGAACATAATAGAAAGAACTGTTTGTCAAGAGAGAAAGAAACTCAGATCGTCTCAAAATCAGAGCTAAACCAGATGCACCACCCCTTCGGATCTCTGCTACCTGTCTTGCAAGTTTGGTTGGTGGGTGTCACGGGAACAAGGTGAGCTACAAGCTTGGATGCCGACAGTTTAATGCGGTGGTGTGTGATGAGCCTCAAAGGTTTGGAGCTCTAATACCTACTTGAACAATGAGAGGGAATAAAGAAATGATTTATTAATTTCAATAATGCTAATTACATTTTCAATTTCTCTATTTTTAACAGTCACATTCTCCTAAAAAGGAAATAAAATGTGTTTCCTTGTTTATGGAATTATAGATGATAAAAATATCCTAATATACATTTGTTGGTGTGTATGATCTGCATGAGATGCATGTTTTGGCTATATAATTGAAATCTTTGTCTTGTTTACTCTCGCTCGTATGGCACACATTTCATTCTTCAACTTCATGAACTTGCTTGGAAAATAAAGTATAAAATTAGCTTGTTTTTGTTGACCTACTTACGTGAACCATCCATTTAATTTTATTTGGTCTGAAACCTTCATTCATTTATTTAGGTTTGTTATGATTGGAGCAAGGGTGCAGAAAATCACAATCCGGCTACAGCGAAGAACTACATTTATTTGCACCTACCACAGGTAGGCCTATGCATACGAGTACATGCATGCTTGAGTTGTATAATCTTTCCATGAACATATTTAACAACTAAATGGATGTATAACACTAAATGAATGTAAAATAGTGAATCAGATTGAAAAAATTGTAATTATTTCACTTGGAATATGATTAAACAATGATCAACCCGCTTCTTCATTCGTGTCCCGTAAATATTAACTCTCGTTTATTTCAATTATTTTCCCATTTTAAAGAATGACCTTGTTTCTCATGTGAACAGGAGTCTGAGGTTAAAGGTAAGCCACGAGCTGGAGCCACGGGAAGAAAGTGAAATTTCATGCTGAAGGTCCATTTTGTTTTAGCACTCACCGTGATTTAGTAGAACCAGCTAAAATGAGAAAAAAAATCATACTTTGATCTTTTTAACCTAATATTTTCCTAGGATAGCCCATTTTTCTACCCTACCAGTGTTCTTTATCATGATTTAGGTTAGGCTGTTGCCCTTTTATCACATGGACAGTTTCAGATGAAGCTGATATATATGCTTTAAAGTTTGTGGTAGAGAAGTTTTGTAGGAGGTTCATTTCTCCATCCCTTTGACATCATCCTCAATGAGAACTACATTTTAAACTGTATCTTCATATGCATTGCACATCTATTATTTTCAATTATTACTGATTGCGTTTTAAAAAATTTGTAATTCAGCTTAGGACTGAAGATATTGAAAATAGGGGATTAATAAATACTAGGTATTAAGAAAATTTTCAAAAATTGTTGAATAAAATTCTTAAAATTATTTTTATTAAAGAATGATAATTAAAAAAAAAACTTGTGTAACCATTTTGAAAGCAAAAACAAGATCATAGTGTTTTGAGTCATTTATTTTCTTGCAAAACATCAGAGTCAAGGGTTTTAAAAAAAATGAACAGCTGAAAAAAATGGATAAGAAAAATGAAGGAATTACTAAAGGATGCCACTATTTTCTACGGTCAAGTGTTTTATTAATGAATGATAAGGTGATATTTCTTTTATGACATATGTATGGGTGTTGTTTGTAAAATATTAGTCTTCTGACCTCCCAATATTAAAGGATTTGCCCTAAAAAATTGATCCTCTCAAGGCAATAAACACAAACTTTTACATTGGGACACATCTACCAAATTTATCTCTGCTTTCATTAGTCAAGTAATTGAAAATAAGGAAACGAGAAAAAAAAAGAAGGAAAAAGGTCTGGTAGACCGAAAGTCTGAGAGGGCGGTCTCGGTGAAAAAGGACAAAACAAAAGAAAGAAAGAAAAATAACGCAATATATAGATAAAGCAATGAAGATTTAAAATGACGTGTGGCCATATTTCTTCACCAAAAAAAAAAAGAGTCAAAAGTATTCCTCGTTACCCCATTGAGCCAAAAGAAAAAAAAAATAAAGTTTCCTTTGAAGTATACCCAAACAAGGTTGTCATTACGGTACATAACAAAAAGCATCAAAATTTTCTGAATCAAGAAGCAAGAATTCAAAAAGTATCATATAGTATGAATCAAGGTGGAAAGAAGTCAAAAGAAAAGTCACAAAAGTGATGAAAATTCAGATGACATGGCGTGAAAAAAAGAAAAGTTGAGATAGAAAGATGAAGTTTTTTTTTTTAAAGGAGTAAAAAGTGATTCAGAAAAAGGTTGATATGTAGATGATGCAATACCGAAATGGTAGCCTTTGTTTCAAAACATAATAACCAACGAACATTTACTTAGGCCTTCATATCATTATTTTCAAAACCCTTCAACCCTGGCCACGTTATAAGCTTAATAAAGTCCACACATATTGAAAAATGATTGCTCTTGTCTTCACAAAGCTTAATTATGCAATAAGATGATGTGACTAATAATACGATCACTAAAAAAGAAAGAAAGAAAATGAATAAGAGAAAAAATGTGAAAAAAGAAAGTGAGTGAAAAAAGAGTCATCAGAGGGGAATACCATGTTAGCAAACCAAAAGCAAGCAAAAAGAAAATGAATCATTGGGCAATCCTTTCTATATCCATTCCATTTTGAATCAAACAAATCGTGTTTCTTTTTATCCCCTTACCCCTTTGCGCATATTAAAATTGGGGTAGCTTTGTGGATTTATTAGTTTCTTCTATCGTAAGATTCATAAAAAGTGTGTGAGGAACGTACCCATGTGGCTATCCCAATCTCCTCCCAATCATTCCAAAATTCTCCAAATATTTTTCACCCACTTGTGAATTCAAGGATGCGTGCACTAATGTCATAAAAGAGAAATTCAAGCATATATTCATTTTATCTCAAACATTAGACCTCGGGATTAATGACATTCTTCACTTAAAAAAAACAATGAAGGAGGGAGAAGTCAAAGCATAACTAGTTAGTCATCATACATTCATGCATATAGAAGTTTCAATGTTGGCACTAAGGTTTTGACACCTTGAGCTAAACATAACAGGTAGACAAGTAAACAATTTTTTTTGTCATGCATTCATCCATACAGTCATATGTGTCAACATATCATGTTCAAATCATAGAAATCATAAAATTATCAGAAACATGAGCATAATCAAGCATCAAAGTTCTTCAATTGAAATATAAAAAGTCAATATTCAAGTTTGCTTCTCTGATATTTCTCGGATTGATGGTCCTCTTCATTCATATGAATGACCTACATATCCTTAAGCCCAACTTTGTCTAGCCCAAGCCCAGTTCATCTGGCCACCACAAGCCCAATTTTATCTGGCTACCCCAAGCCTAGCTTTGTCTAGCCCACAAGCCTAGCTGTGTGTAGCTCCCAAGCCTAGTTTTATCTGGCCACCTCAAGCCTAACTTTCTTTAGCCCAAGCCCAGTTTCGCACTGGCCCCACAAGCCTAGTTTTATCTGGCCCCTCAAGCCCAATTTTATCTGGACACCTCAAGCCTAGCTTTGTCTAGCCCAAGCCCAGTTTCGCACTAGCCCCACAAGCCCAATTTTATCTGGCCACCTCAAGCCTAGCTTTGTCTAGCCTCCAAGCCCAGTTTCGCACTCGCCCCACAAGCCCAATTTTGCACGGGCCCCTCAAACCCAGTTTTATCTGGCCACCTCAAGTCTAGCTTTGTCTACCCCAAGCCCAGTTTTGCACTGGCCCTACAAGCCCAGTATTATCTGGCCACCTCAAGCCTAGTTTCGCACTCGCCCCACAAGCCCAATTTTGCACTGGCCCCTCAAGCCCAGTTTTATCTGGCCACCTCAAGTCTAGCTTTGTCTACCCGAAACCCAGTTTTGCATTGGCCCTACAAGCCTAGTATTATCTGGCCACCTCAAGCCTAGCTTTGTCTAGCCCCCAAGCCCAGTTTCGCACTGGCCCCCCAAGCCTAGTTTTATCTGGCAGCCTCAAGCCTAGCTTTGTCTAACATAAGCCCAGTTTTGCACTGGCCCCTCATGTAAGATCCGCAAAATTTAATTAATTAAATAAATAATTAATTAATAAATGCGGGTAGGTAGTACATTTATGACATTAAATTCTGTTGTGTATGACGTGGAAAAGTACTAGCTCAAGTGGTTGAGAGTACTTTGGTGGTGTGAGAGGACTTGGGTTTGAGTCCTAAGTATGCCAATTGTGTGTTATTTTAGTGATTTTTGTTTTAATAATATGTTGAGTCACATTTCGTATGAGATAATGCTTGAATTGTGTGTGTTAGTAAGAAACATGAGTTGGCTTAGTGGTTTAGCTTTGGTCTGACCTTGGTAAGGTAATGGGTTCGAACCTTGGTGAGTCAAATTTAACTCTTTTTGCTTAAACCTTGGTTATGGGCTGAATATGAAAATGTGGAGAAACCTAGCAGAAAGTGGGCAGCTAAAGGGCTGAGAAACAATCAAGTCATGGCCCTTAAAAAGCAATAAAACCCAGAATTTAATTATATTTTCGTTTTTTTTTTTCATTAACCAAGTAGTAAGACCTATAAAAGGCAAAATTTGAGAGGAGAATAGGGTTTTGGAAGTCTGTTTTCTGAGAGCTTCAAAGGGAGAGCGAAAATTGAGAGTGAAAAGGGAAATTGGGAGTGCATTAGAGAGGAGAAACCGAAGTGGTGATAAGGTCAGCCATTTAAGATCAAAGGAACCTCCTGAATTCAAGTTTAAGCAAGGAAATTTCAGGTTAGGGGAGCTGAACCCAAAATCCTATCTTAACTGCACCGTTTTGTATGATTTTGATGAATTGCTGCCCTAAAATTCGTGCTGCACTTGAGGGAATTTGGGGTTGTGGGTTTTGGGGACTGTTTCATTGGAATTGACCTAAGTGTATGCATATAAAGGGGTTGGATTTTGTGATTTCTATGATTATGCAGAGGTGGGCGGTTGGAGTTTGTTTTCGTGTCTGAATTATGCTAATGTGCCTTTCTAAGTTGTGCTTAATGACTTGGTGTGTTTGAGTTGTGTTTTGGGTCGCGGGTGCAATGTTGTGTGTGTGAACCTGTGACAGAACCTGCAATTCTCGCTCAGGCGAGCTAGGTTCACCTAGGCGAGATATGCAGGGATGCGTACTCTCTATCTGCTCGTGGCTATCGCTCAGGCGGAAAATTTTGGGGTTTGGGCGAGGGTTCATCTCACTTAGGCGAGTGAGACTCGCCTAAGCGAGAATTCGAGGGGGTTGGTGCTTCAGTTTGACATCCCGCTCAGGCGGGAACCCTAATCTTTTGAGCGAAAGAATGTCTCGCTCAAGCGAGAGTCTCTCGCCTAAGCGAGAACGCGAAGAGTGTTTGGTTGTTGGCGTGACTCGTAGCTCAAGCGAGAGTGTTGAATTTTTGGGCGAAAGTGATCTCGCCCAGGCGAGTGTAACTCGCCTAAGCGAGAAGTCGAGGCTAGTTTGATGCGTGGTACTCGCTCAGGCGAGGTAACCTAGCCTAAGCGCGATGAACCGAAATGCTTATGCGTGAAATGGAAAGTTTAAGTCAAGGATGGAGGGAAGTTAGGTTTAAAGGCAATAAATGTTGAGGTATTGGATTGATTAAAGCTTGAATGTGGATGCATGATCTACAAGGCTTCTGGGGTGTCTTAATGGTGAGCTTGATGGTGTTCCATGGGTTGTGGCCCGGAACGTATCCTTGGGTTGTGGCCTAGGATAGAGGTTAAGCACGTGACATTCTATGGATTGTGGCCCGAAATAACTTCTCTTGAGTTGTGGCTCGGGATAGCGAATGAACACGAGGAAACCTTGAGTTGTTGCTCGGGTTGGCGAGTGTTGCCGGTGTGAGTGTGCTAGTTGTGGCCAGTACGGATAGGTCTAGATAGATTGCCCTCCTCAGTAGTTGACTGACGAGTTTGGTAGTCTTGGGACGTTACAGACTATGTTCATATGTGGGAACTCCACCTAGCGTTACGGTGTGTGATCCGTAGCATGGTTTCTGCACGTGCTCTATCGATTGTGGTCGATAGGGGTGGCAGCAAGGCACATTGAGATACTTAAAAGAAGAGTAGAACACTGCTAACATGGTTGGGGCCATGTGAAAGAACTAGAACGAGGTTCCCTGATATACTTTACTATACATGATGGTGGCCATGTGGAGAGAAGGTAACGAGTCTTCCACGAGGTGTATCGGTGTACATGGTAGTGGCCATGTGATGGGAATGGAGCAAGCATTGTGGGAAATGAAAGGATATTATATATGGTTGTGGCCATGCGGTGTAAAGGAAGGGTTGTGTTATTGATATATTGTTTTATCTATTATACATGTATATGTGTGTTTGGTATATTTTTATGTGTTTCGTCTATTAGCTCACCCTATCTGCTTGTGTTTGGCGATGATCGTGTACGCGGTACACGTGAGCAGGTGATGATGCAGGTGGAGCTGGTGAGGCTTAGCCGCGGAGAGGGGATGATTAGGGGATCTTTATGTTCACGTTTTCTTTATTCTATTTTGAATTATGATGTAAAGGCTCATGGCCTATTTGACTAAACTCGCAGTTTTGTATTTATGGACTTATTGGTAAATTAATGAAGTTTTAAATTTCCTGTGTTTTGGGAAACGAGGTATTATTAAATGTGTATGTAATTAATTACTTTATTTTATTTTATTAAATTCGTAATATCCTGACGAGATGTTACACCTCAAGCCCAGTTTTATCTGGCCACCTCAAGCCTAGCTTTGTATAGCCTTTAAACCTAGTTTCATCTGGCCACCCCAAGCCTAGATTTGTCTAGCCCCTAAGCCTAACTTTGTCTAGCCCACAAGCCTAGTTTTATCTTGCCACCCCAAGCCTAGCTTTGTCTAGCCCTCAAGCCTAGCTTTGTCTAGCCCCCAAGCCTAGTGTCGCACTGGCCCCCTCAAGCCCAGTTTTATCTGGCCACCTCAAGCCTAGCTTTGTCTAGCCCAAGCCCAGTTTTGCACTGGTCCAAAAAGCCAGTTTTATCTGGCCCCACAAGCCTAGTTTTATCTGGTCACCTCAAGCCTAGCTTTGTCTAGCCCCCA
>Ga0209389_1001468_pt1 | contig 16670 bp, 17 predicted proteins | sample CowpearedBW_FD_187526 | JGI IMG/M metagenome (GOLD analysis project Ga0209389, IMG submission 187526) | Root nodule microbial communities of legume samples collected from California, USA - Cow pea red BW (SPAdes) (version 2) | ecosystem: Host-associated > Plants > Roots > Nodule | place: USA...
AATTTTTTTCTTGGAATACATAGAAAATAGAGACCGGTAGAAGTATTGGTAGAGCTGAAATGTGGAAGATAACTCATAAGAGAAAAAATGGCACATACGTGAATGACGAGGCTATGGAGATTGGGGTAAGTTTATTCAGTGAATTGAGTTATGCAATTTTTGTGTATAAGTTTTTTATGTCTTATATATAAAAGGTGTTGTTTGGTCTATTTTAAAAATTGGTTCACTGCATATATGGTTTTGAAACCATATAAATTACATTGTTTTGAAACCATGAATACTTCGTAGTAAAAGAGTTAAAGTACAGCAGGGAATATAAACATGACTTGGCTGCCTCCTAACGAAGTGAGTATTCATGACTTCGTAGTATTCATGCATTATATATGGTTTGTTCTATTGCTGAATTTTGTTCAATGCATTATATATGCTTTGTTCACTGCTGGAATCTTGTTAACTACACTATATAAGGTCTGCTGTGCTGCTGGAATTTTTCACTACTTTATATATACTCTGTTTTTTCTGCTGGAATCTTAATCACTACATTCCACCACAATCAATTAATTGTTGGAATATTGTTCACTACTAGAATCTTTAATTTATTAGGCAACTACATTGGTGGTAGAATGGACCACTAGTTCTTTACGGTCTAGGTTGATCACACAATTTAATTTTTTAAAACAGCGCTCTCAACATAATTATGTTGTAGTTGTAATGTCTCAAATCAATTAATGCTTAATGTTAACTTGTATAATATAGATCTAGATACACTTGTAGATCTGCATATTTATCAGAATTTTTAGAAATCAGCATGCAATTTTAAATTTATCTATATGAAAAACTTAGAATGGTAAGAGTATTTCTATTAACCACGTCAGAATATGGGTCACGACTTTAACAAAACTTGACATATATGAAGAAAAATCTTATTTTCTTAATAAGTAGGAAATTTATGAAATGGTGATGTTTGTCTTTTTTATGCAGGAAAAAATTGATGATTTGATGTTGAAAAATCCAAAAATTGCATCAGATATATCTCCAAATGATCTGGTTGGTGTTATATTTGGAAAAGAATATCCAGGCCGGGTTAGAGGTCTTTCTTTTGGAGCTTGTCCTACACTTGCTTTCAAGCAATGCCCAACTGCAAGATTAAATGGAATCAACTTTGCTTCCTCTAGTGGAACTTCATCAAATATGGATGACAAGTTTGTAAAGATGGAAAGTGAGCTTGCAACTGTTAAGAATCAAATGAAGCAAATGCAAAAAGTGCTTGCCTACGTTGCTTCCAGAGAATATATTCTTGAACCTCTTGCTGCAATGGTTGCTGCTTTGGTACATCCGTCTAGTAACGAGGTATTATAATTTACTTAAGAAAATTAATTAATTTTATTGTATTTCTATTTTAAAATTATTCAATTACTTATATTTCTTATTCATTGAATGCACAGGATGTTCAAAGTGGTGCACCGTCTCCAAATGATGTAGTACGATCAAGTGGTGGAAGCGAAACAAATTAGGTTTAGGTTTAAAAGTATAATTGTATTCCGATTTCAAAATGACTTTTAGTATTGTCTATTTTATGTTTGGATCTTTTAACTCTTCAACACTTTGAAATTGTTTCCTGATCAATGAAATTTCTTCTTTTGTTCATTTTATTTGTATTCTAGCATAATTTCTTATAGAGTTTTATAATTTTTTTCATAATTTAACTTGTCATTATTAAAGAAAAAATATGTTGAATATAAAATTATAAATATAGGTGGATAATAATAATAATAATAATAAAACATTATTGAAATATGAAAATATAAATATAAATGGATAATAATAATAATGCAATATTACTGAATTATGAAATTATAAATATAGTGGATAATAATAAATAATAAAATATTTTATTAATTTTTTTTATAATATATTATAGTGACATTTATAAATGTCGTCATATAATTAGAATTATGACATTTTCAAGTGTCGCTATTTTCATTGGATTTATTTTCGAGGAAGCAAATAACATCATTTTTAATTGTCGTTATTTACCTCTTTAAAACGTCACTTTATACAATGTATAAAGTGACGTTTGTAGCGGCGTTTGACATGAAAACGCCATATTATATTTTGTGGCGGCAGCAATTACGACATTTTCAAAAAGCGTCACGCGCGTAAATAATGACGTTTGAAAACGTCGTAATATACAAAAATAAACGCCACAACTTACATGATTTTTTGTAGTGAGTTGATTAGCTAGATAACCTAATCAACTAGATAAGCCTGAAAACAGCCCTACTTTAAAAACATATTACTGCACCTGTTTGAAAAGGCTTTTTTGAGACACCAAAGAGAAGAAAAAGATTGTTGGAGAGTTCTTGGAGGAGATCTACATTGGCTCTTCATTTTTCTCAAGTTGTTCATCAAGATTTCAAGAAGATTATGTGATTGTGATATCAAAATTTACATAAAATCAGATGTATTCTTTCTATCATTAGTCTTCCATTGAAACACTGATTCTTGACTACTGAATTTCTGGTTTCTTGTTATTGAAACTTGTTGTTCTATCACTGTGACTATGATAGGTGTTAGTAACTGCGTGTAGCGCTATTGGTTGCATTTCTTGAAGGGTTTTTCAAGAGTGTGTATCTAGGGTGTAGGAAGTACATAAGTGGATCTTGTATTGTCCTAACTGTTGATGTTATAGTGAAATTTCTAGTGTGGATAGCTAGAGACTGGATGTAGATTCAATTGAATTGAACCAGTATAAAAGTTTGTGTCTCTTGTGCTCTCTTTCCTTTATCTTTTACATTTTGCTAAGTATAAAGGTTAAACAATATGCATTCTTAAACTCATCTTGTCAATTGATTAAGGATTTCATTTAAAATTGTTTTAAAGTGAAAAGAATAACAAAAGACTTGTGAAACCAATTCACCCCGTCTTGGCTGTGAAATATTGGTGCATCAAATCTAACACAATTTTTTCTTTGTTAGTAAGCCTGTACATACAAAGAAGAAATATACCAAATACCAAATACCCATCTATAAAAAACATCAAGAAATTTTAAAGCAAGAGTGTTATGTCAAAGAGAAACAAAAGAATATTATACAAACAAACATCCAAACTATAGGTATAACTTTGACTGCCCATAGGGTTGTTAGGGATAGACAAATAAGTTAAGTTATGTGCATATATTTCCAATCTTGTGTCCTCTTTATCGGTCATCCTTTATTTGTCCCATTGTTGATACCATTGATCCCTGATGAAAAAGTCTTCTCTAGGCAAAAAAACAAGGAAAGACAAGTTAGTATATTTTTCTATCGCTTTCTATTCTTCTTCCTTTTTCCCTTTTTTTCTTCTAGGGCTTCCTTCTCTTGTTTTATCTTTTAGCTTTTGCTCTAGTATTTTTTTTTTCAACACCCCCAGTTTTTGCAATACCCTCTTTGCTTTCTCTTCTCTTTCTCTCTCTTCTTTTTCTTCTTTTTCTCTTAGTGTTATCTCTCTTCTTCTTTGGGCTATATGCTCTTATTTTTCTCTTTTAAATGTACCCACAAGACATGCCTTATACATTTCCACATTACCATATCCTTAAAAGTCATATTTCATCTTTCAACCACACCATTCATGTTAGGTGACCTTGGCATGGCGTACTATAGAACAATTCTACTTTGCTCTACGTACTTGACGAAAGGTCCCGAACCTTGTTCTTCTGAACTGCCACATCTACCAAAGTATCCACCACTACATTCAAATCTAACAATTTTAATTATTTTTATTAAGATGATTTTGAACTTCAACCTTAAATAATTTGAACACATAAAAAAAATTGGGACTTTTTGTGTATAAGAAATAGGTATGCATATCTAGAGTAATCATCATTTATGAATGATATAAAATATTGTTGACCATTCCATGAAGGTGTGGGAAATGGCCTACAAATTCCCATATGTACCAATTCTAAGATGTTTGTATCTCTGCTTACTCTCAAAGCACCATTGAAAAACAAATATCAAACAAACTTGGCTAGTCTCTAGAGCCAATAACCAAACCAAAACACATGCAAATCAAGATCAGAAGGACTTTTCAAGGTTGTAATGGGGCTGAGGACAAGGTGTGGAACATATGCATAAGTGGCTAAAAAGAACCAAAGGAAATATAGGAGTAAAGGGGAAATACGTCAAAATCAAGCATGAAAGCAATTCCAAACTCCAACACTTCCAGATTCAATTCTCACACAATGCTCAAACCCAAACCCTTTCTTTCTTTTTTTTCTTCTTTTTTTTAATTCTTTTCATTTTTTTAGTAGAGAAACAACTGTTTTCAAGTCCGACATAAAATGTACAAATGAGCAATCCATGAACAAAACAGGTGTGCGCACAACCACACTTAAAAGATAACACATATTCCCAAAACAATTCCAAAGCTCCAAAATTTCCTAAGGCAGGATGAATCATGATTTTCAGGCTAAGGGCTTGTACTGAGTTGTAGAACAATGAAAAGGTATGCAGGCTCCAAAAGGGCTATGAATGGAAACAGTCCAAGGTCGGCTCATCTGACTGTAGGCTCATAAGAACAAAGTTGCCTAAATCATATCCACACATGCATGTGAATCAGAAAAGCATAAGAAAGAATCAAGCCAAGGCCATTGTGCAAGCATTCAAGAGGCATATATCACACAACAAAGAACAGAGAGTGGCTCAAATCCTCACACAGGGTAAAACAATTCAAAAGCAACTTGACATGCAAGGAGAAAGCAAGGATATCAATCCACAGAACAACCAACAACTCATCCTCCAAAAGTGAAGTGAGTGTCCCAAACAGAAAACAAAAACATAACACAACTTAACAAAAAGGAAACAAACAAAAGGAAACAACAACAAACAGACTCTTCCCACACTTAAACTACACATTGCCTCAATCTGACTCAGCACAATATCAACCAATCAAACATCAGCAGATGGGTCTGGACAAGTGTAATAAAAGTAAGGAAGGAGAAAGAAAACTCCTTAAATCATGTTGAAACAAAAGTAGAGTCAAGTAGGGAAGTCTCTTCTACAATAGTATCCACCAAGGCAGGGTTGTTGAGGAATTGCTTCAGACGATGCCCATTCACTTTGAAGCTCTTATCAGTGGATTGATCTTGATCTCAACTGCACCACAAGGATAAACATTAGTGACAATGAAAGGACCAATGCACTTTGACCTTAATTTACCACCATTGAGTCCAAGTCTAGAGTTGTACAATAACACTGGCTGACCAACAACAAACTCTTTCCTCGCTATGGAGCTATCATGGAATCTCTTGGTTTTCTCTTTGTAGAATAGAGAGTTCTGATAAGCTTCTAGACGGATCTCATTGTTGGTATCGCGCAGCGAAATGTTTGAGCGTGCGGACAAAACCAAGAGGGGGGTGAATTGGTTTTTAAATAATAAAATTAATACTTTAAAATTTTTCCAAAATTTATCAATTAGATCAATAAATAATTTCTATAAACATAATAATAGATGAAATAAAGAGATAGAGAAGAATATTGAACACAAGTATTTGTACTGGTTCGGATCAAAAGACCCTACGTCCAGTTGTTAATCTCTTAAAAATGAGATTAACTAAATCACTAATAAGTAACAGATTTACAATCAGATATTAAGAGTGTAAGGAAAGAAAACACCTCTCTTGAGTCACACAAGAGATGAAAACTTCTCTGAATCACACAGAGAACCTTGACCTTAGCTTTCCTAGCAACAACAGCAACACTCAATCATCTCCTAGAACACCTCTCAGGAAAAGTTATCGCTCTACCCACACTAGGTTTTTCAAAGCTTCTATTGAGAACACTCAAAGAACTCTCTTGCAGTCACAACACTAGTACTCTAGGTTCTCAAAAAGGTAAGTGAGAAGTAACTCTGAGGTTCCTTAAATAGGGGTTCCAGAAATTAGGTCAAAAAGCTGAACAGTCGCGCCCAACAGACCAGGATAATCGATTATCACTAGTGATAATCGATTATTCCAGTGTGATTTATGGAAAACAAATTTTTGAGCAGATAATCGAATATCAGAAGTGATAATCGATTATTCCAGTGCTTTCTTGAAAAAATTGGTTCAGCTCAGGATAATCGATTATTCTAAGTGATAATCGATTATCATTTTGATTTTTTGAGAAATACTAGAATTTTCTTGTACAATACTGCTTCTAACTTAATCTAATTACATTTTACAAGATAGCTTTAACATAACAACATATGGTCTTCATATGGTCTTCCAGATGGTTTTCAGGCTTCTTTTATCATCATCAAAATCTTGCTTCAGCATTTAGACTTGTATTGCTTTTGCCAACACTCATCTAACTCATTTAGCTACAACTTTCTTTCCTTCCTAGCTTGATTAAGTGAGAAGTTGCATGATTTGACAGCCTAGTAGGCTTGATGCTCTATCTCCACTAAAAGGTGGCATGGCTTACCAAAGACAACCCGATAGGGAGACATCCCAATAAGTGCCTTGTAAGCAGTCTTGTGAGCCCAAAGAGCGTCATCTAGTTTGTTGCTCCAATCTTTTCAATTGGGTTACACAATCTTCTCCAAGATTCGCTTAATATCCTTGTTTGAGATCTCGACTTGCCCATTAGTTTAGGGGTGATATGGTGTAGAAATCTTATGCATAACCCTGTACTTCCAAAGTAAAGCCCCCATGGACCTGTTCAATAAATGGGTGCCCTGGTCACTAACGATAGCTCTAGGAATTCCAAACCTGCAGAATATGTGAGACCTAAAAAAGTCTATAACAACTCGAGCATCGTTAGTCCTGGTGGCTTTAGCTTCCATCCACTTTGATACATAATCAACAACAAGTAAGATATAAGTGAAACTAAAAGAAACAAGGAAAGGACCCATGAAATCTATACCCCAAACATCGAAGACCTCATAGAACAACATGGGTTGTTGAGCCATCTATTGTCTCCAAGAAATGGCCCCTCCTGCTCTTTGGCATTGCTCACATGTGCTGCAAATCCTCCATACATCCTTGAAGATGGTGGGCTGGTAAAATCCACAATCCAGCACCTTACAAGTTGTCCTCTATGTGCTAAGATGACCACTAGGTGCAGATGAATGACAAAATTGAAGGACCAAGTCAATCTCGTGGTTCGGGATGCATCTCCTAGTAACTTGATCACTGCACATCTTCCACAAATAGGGGTCATCCCAAATATAATACCTAGCATCACTCTTGAGTTTATCACATCGAGCTCTGGATGCTAGGGGAGGAAAAATAGAAGCAGCAAGATAATTCACAATGTTAGCAAACCATGAGGATGGAAAGGAAGCAAAGAGTGTCAACAAACTTTCATCGGGAAAGTCATCCCGGATAGGGGAAACATCATCAACAAACCTCTCTATCTTGCTCAGATGGTCTGCAACCAAGTTTTGTGATCCGCTCCTATCACAGATCTCCAAATCAAATTCTTGGAGCCATAACATCCATCTAATCAACCGAGGCTTGGGATTCTGCCTTCTTCAACAGGTACTTCAGAGTTGCATGGTCAGTAAACACAACAATATGAGAACCAAGCAGATAAGATCTAAACTTTTCAAGTGCAAAAACAACCGCAAGAAGCTCCTTCTTTGTTATGGTGTAGTTTGCTTGGGCAACATCCAATGTCTTGGAGGCGTAGTAGATTACCCTTGGCTGCTTGTCAATCCTTTGAGCCAGAACAACTGCCAATGCATAATTGGATGCATCACACATCAGCTCGAACGGGGCCGTCCAATTGGGCGCCTAAATGATCGGAGTGGCGGTGAAAGTCTTCTTGAGGCAATCAAAAGACTTTTTGCATCCTTCATCAAAGATGAAGTCAACATCCTTTTGCAACAACTTGGATAGTGGAAGGGCCTTCTTGCTAAAATCCTGAATAAAGTGCCTATAAAACCCTGCATGGCCAAGAAAAGAACGAACCTCTCGCATAGAAGAGGGGTAAGGCAATTGTGAAATAACTGAAATCTTGGCAAGGTCAAGTTTGATGCCCTTACTCGAAATGATGTGCCCCAAAACTATGCCTTGTTCTACCATGAAATGACATTTCTCAAAATTGAGAACAAGGTTAGATTGGATGAACCTATTCAAAATTTTGTCCAAACTGTCTAAACATGCATCAAAGGAGGATCCATAAACAGTAAAATCATCCATAAACACCTCTATGCAGTTTTTAAGAAAATCACTAAAAATGCTAAGCATGCACCGCTAGAATGTTCCAAGGGCATTGCATAGGCCAAAAGGCATCCTCCTATAAGCAAAAGTGCCAAAAGGGCAAGTGAATATGGTTTTCTCTTGGTCCTCAAGTGCAATATGGATTTGAAAGTAACCAGAAAAACCATCAAGAAAGCAGTAGTGGGATTTACCCGCCAAGCGCTCAAGCATCTGATCAATAAAAGGCAGGGGGAAGTGGTTTTTCCTGGTTTCTTGATTTAGTCTTCTGTAGTCGATGCAAACTCTCCAACTATATTGCACCTTGGTTGGAATCAGCTCCTCTTTTTCATTCTTGACTATAGTGAGGCTTGTCTTTTTGGGAACCACATGGATGAGATTGACCCACTAAATGTCTGAAATGGGGTAGATGATCTCGGCTTGTAGAAGCTTGGTCACCTCCTTCTTCAAAACCTCTAGAATGACAAGGTTCAGTCGCCTCTGTGGTTGTCTGACTGGTTTTGCTCCATCCTTCAATAAAATCATGTGCATGCACATGGATGGGTAATTCCAAGAATGTCAGCCAATATCCACCCAATGGCTTTCTTGTGCTTCTTTAGCACTTCCAACAACCTTTGCTCTTGCTCAATAGTGAGGGAGGTGGAAATGATGGCAGGCAATTTCTCCTCCTCCAAGTAGACATACTTGAAGTTGTCTAGTAGGGGTTTCAACACTAGAGTGCTGGATGCTAGCTGAATATCAGGAACCAGAGGGGAGGGAGAAATGGGTTCCATAACTTGTACCTCAGCATAACAATCAGATGCATATGTATTTCCTGCAACATGGTTAGTGCAATCTGATTGTATAACATCAAAGTCAATAGGAACAACACCTAGAGAGTCAAACTCAGCAGATTCAACATTATCCATATCATATTCAGAATTAGAATCAAGAATATCAATCCATGCAAACTCAGATATCTCAGACACAGATGAATATTTTATGCAATGCAAGGGGTGGAAATCATAAATATGTCCATCAACAACATGATCAATGATGTCAACGTGAAAAATAGAGTGATCCTCAAAACGATGTTTCATGGTATCCAAAATATTAAAACGCACCACAATGTCATCAAACTCCATGGATAAAGTGTCAGCATGGACATCAATCTTCGTTCGGGCTGTCTTTAAAAATGGTCTCCCTAAAATGAGTGGGGCAGAACCACGGGAAATTCCTCTTCCATATCAAGAATGTAAAAATCAACAGGAAAAATTAGTTCACCAACCCGAACCAAGACATCTTCAATGAAATCGGCAAGGTGGGCAACACTTCTATTTGCCAATTGAATGGCCACACCCGTTAGTTGCAATGTCAAAGAGACAGAGAATTGAAAATAGACAGAGGCATGACATTAATCGAAGCACCCAGATCAAGCATAGCATTCTCAAACTTAACATTACTGATAATGTAGGGAACACATAATGTACCTGGGTCTTTACACTTCTCAAGGATTTGAGGAACAAATTTACCTATCAGTGCATATACGTTTCTCCCCATGCTGATCCTCTCATTGCCCTTCAACCTCCTCTTGTGCATGCACAGCTCCTTCAAGAACTTTGCATATCTGCGGTTCTGTTTAATGGCATCTAACAGAGGTATGTTCACCTCCACCTTCCTGAATGTTTCTAAGATCTACCTGGCAACGACACCAAATTTGATCGAGGTTGTACCCAATAAAATAAAAAAATTAAATGTAGTATGTGAAAGTTGAACCAAGTCGTCTCCCAACGACCAATATTTTCGTCCACAACTTAATTTCTAAAATTAAACACAACACCAAAGGGGGGGTTTGATGGATTCACACAAAATTTAATTCATAAAATTGCAGAGAAATTTAACAGTTATATAAAAACACAATGGTTCCTTGATTCAATTGAAAGTCCACCAATCACAGATTACTAAATTACTTGTTCTATTCGAATTTGCTCTCATGAACCCTAAGTAATCAACTAAGCGAAAATTACCATGGATTCATTATCATTAAGCACAACAAATTTCAGGCAGTTAACACCCACAGATTGAAGCAAGCTGTGACAGAACCCATAAACATTAAGCATGAATAGAGCCATGAATGTGCACAAAACATGAATTTGAGATTAAACATGCATAAAAAACGTATGTATCATCAAAACACAACCTAAAACAAAGTCAAATCTGAATACAACCCAGAAACGACCAATAATCTCATGGTTTCATTTCAATTTTGTCAAGGAATCAATGCAAACGAAAATTAGCTCCTCATGGAATTCGAATTAGGGTTCAACAAAAATTGAGATTCAACCATTCAAATGAGTACAAATTGGTGCAGAAAACCAAGAATGGTGCAGGAAACGAAAATGTGCAAGGAGAGAAAGGGGAAAGAACGAAAACGGTACTGAAAAACATTAAACGCTTCAATATAAATGTTACCCAAGGTGTAGAAAATGAGAATTTTAACAATGGGTGTTGTGCATGACTCATAAAACGTGAAAAATTAGTGCAAAACGTGAAAATCAACATGTGCTTTCATAGGTCACCTTCCAAGCTTTAAAAACCTAAAAATGGAGAGTGGAAAAGATGATGGTAGCTGAAAACGAAAAACTCAACCCTTTATACGTGGTCACATCACCACAGATTCACATAATTACAAAAATGCAATTTTGCCACTTAAAATTACAAAAATGTCAATATGGGCTGAAAATGCTGACCCAATAACGTGGACGGGCTGACTAACATGGCGCAGACGTGGCAATGATGTGGAAATCACGTGACAACTTCCTCTTGACCTTAAAATAAATGTTCAAGCTCCAAAATTGCTCCACATAATACCTAAGAACAATTACAAACAATAAATTAGACCAATTAATGCCAAATTATTCAAAATTCGTAATAATGGCCCAATGAAGCCCAATTGAGAAAAATGAACTAACAAAAGACAATGAAGCACTAAACAACTATCAAATGGGTACACAAAGGCTAGTGGAATGGAGGAAAATAATGACTCATCAATCTCTATATGCACCCAATTTCTTTGTTTTGATTTGTTTATCTTTATTGCATTCAACAAAAATATCAAATTGTGAAGTTGATGGAATTCAAGATCCCATTTGACACAAGTCGTTCAACTTTATTCTTAGATATATGACCTTGGCGCCTGTGTCATAATGCTCTTGAGTTAGTTTGTCAATTTTATGCTTAGTACCACACGGTTCCATATTAAAGGATTTTCTATATGCAACTATAGTGTCAAACAAATATAGATTATCATAAGTTAAAAGTGAACTAGTTCCAACAATATATGAATTTAAAGACAAATTGAATACATTGTTTCCAAATGAACATAAATAATTGAATTTGTCCAAATAAGAAATTGAAATCAAATTTCGTCTAAATGATGATACAACAAAAGTGTCTTTTAAATCCAAATAAAATCCAGTACTTAATAATAATAATAATAATAATAATAATCTAAAATGCATTATAGTTTCCACCTCTACCGATTTGGTATCTCCGACATAGATCCATGTTTCAGTCACAATCGACTTTCGGTAGCTTAGGAAACCCTGCATTGAATATATTCAAAGTCTAACCACTAACTGTTTCTAGGTACTAGAGCTAAATTGACCTTAAAACAAACCAAAGTAAGAAACACACCTTTCTTTAGGTTATGTGTAGATTATCGTCAATTAAATAAATTTACCATAAGGAATAAATACCCCCTTCCTAGAACAGATGACTTGATGAACCAATTAAGAAGAGCATTTGTATTTTCTAAAATAGATTTGAGGTCAAGATATCACTAGATTAGAGTGAAAGCACAAGATACACAAAAAATTGCATTCAAAACTAGGTATGGTCAGTATGAGTATCAAGTGATGCCTTTTGGTGTGACAAATGATCCTGCAATATTTATGGATTATATAAATAGGATTTTCCCTTTTTTAGATCATTTTGTACATACTTTTATAGATGACATTATTATTTATTATAAAGCTCTAGAAGAGCATGTGAAGAACCTTCAAATTATTTTGTAGATCTTGAAAGACAAAAAAATGTATGCCAAGTTGTGTAAGTGTGAATTCTTGTTAGAGAAAGTGAAATTCTTAGGACATGTGATTTCCAAAGAAGGAGTGTAAGTTGATCCAACCAAAGTATAAGCAGTTTTACAATTGAAGCCACCAAGATCTTAGGAAAATGTTTTGGTGGCCCAAGATGAAGAAGGAAGTAGCATAATATGTAGCAACACGTTTAATTTGTCAAAATATTAAGATAGAACACCAAAAGCCAATAGGAAAGCTACAATCCTTAGATATACCTAAGTGAAAATTGGATAGTATAGTAATGGATTTTGTAGTTGGCTTGCAACAAACTCTTCAAAAATTTAATTCTATATGGGTTATCATGGATAGGTCAACAAATTCTGCTAACTTCTTACCTATTAACATTAAGTATTCATTATAGATATTAACTAAATTGTACATAAGAGAAATTGTGATGTTGCATGGAGTTCCAAAAAATATTGTACCTCATAGGGACCCTATATTTACTTCTATGTTCTGGGATAGTTTACATCTGAAATGCAAAAGTAATACTATAAAAAAGAATTACTGTTAACTCACTTTTTTAGTCGCTTTTGGATTTAAACAAAACCTAAATAATTCCCCCTAACAAAGTATAGGGAAATTGACACAAGATCGAATCCAAGGAAATGGTGTGTGTTAAGTCTAGTTTGCGTAATTTAATCTCACTAAAAAGAAAACAAATGGGGAAAAAGAAATTTTAAAACTAAGAAGATTGAACAGTTTATTAAATTTAAACTAAGTTAAATGCATGAATGCAAATATACCGTGATATTCATGAATGCAATGCTAAATGCAAAATATGAGATGGAATTTAAATAAGAATGCTGAATTGATTCTAAAATGGAATGAAAGTGAAAGATGCAGTGCCAACTTAATGAGAATCAACGTGAATATACTATGGCAGTAGCAATTCAATGGCTACAACCAATTACTCAGCATGAATTTCAAATGCATGTAGTGTTCCAAAGTTTATCATGAAACTAGATTACCCAAAACAGAACACAGAATGCTATGCTTGCTTCTTTTTTTCATGAAGGACTGCAATGATGTGCAATGGTGAATTGAACTATATGCATGTGCAAAACCTATTTATGCAGAGCTAAAACAGAAATTCAGACCCAGAAATTATCTAACAGTAGTGAATATTCCCTGGTATGTGACAACAATGATCAAAATGTGATATGCAAATGCAGATAACACTAAATATGAAGTCAATTGCATCCTAATGCAATGAAAATGTCCAATGCATTCCTATTCACTAACTAGTGTGCTCAATGCTAAAAAACATATTATGAATGAAAGACATGCATGAGAATGTGCATGGCAGTATCAACTAAGAAAATGACAGCAACAAAGTTACTTATTTATCTCACTCAATTACAAATTCCGTATATGGCAGAGATATATATGCATGTGCAGTATTTATTTTAGCAGAAATTAATGTAGCAAAGAAAAGATAACCACACACATAAATCAAATCCATTGCTGAAAATGTGGCAGCATTTAACATACAACTTGGATTGCAGAGTTTTGTCCGTGACAACATTTAATTCAACAATAAGACGCAACAGTGAATTTAAACCAAATATGCTGAATGTTCAATCTCTTACAAGTAAAAGATGCAAGACAAATTATGTGGACAAATTTTAGTTCCCAATTGCAGCTCAATCAAATAAGTTCCCATCCAAACAATGCAAACATGATAGGAACCAATGGTGAATAATGCAAATGCACAAAACTTAAATTTAGGGCATAATCACAAAACAGAAATATGCCAGGACAAAATTAAGCATTGCAGAATAAACATAAAATTGAGAGTTATCGTAGTGAATGAACAAGGATCCATCTACACTCGAGAAGACATCTCAATATTATGTGTCCACTTTAGGGTCACTTGATTTGCAAAAGGAAACCTTAACTATGCAAACTATGAACCCATGGTCACTACACTAAATTAAGAACACAATTGAAATAAAAACTGAAAACAATAAAGGAATTTAAATTGGTGCAATACATAATTCAAATGCTGAAAACATAAATTGCAATTGAATCATGAACAAACAAAACTTGCAAGCTGTAAATCAGAATTGAAAGAAAACCGTGGTGGTATTTCATTGGAAAATCAAAAGCGTACAAGAGATAAGAAAGTGCTAGAAATTCAAAAAAGGAACTCTCTTACTCCAGTCCCAGTGTCTGTTTCTAAGTGGGTGAACTAAATAGAACCACCTGCCACACTAGGGAAATCCCAATCTCATGAAGGATACTATTTTCCTTCATCAAATGTGGAGAGAATCCCTTTACATTACACTTCCTCTCCCTTGCTCATAGGAACTCAAGAACATGAAACCTAGCCCACAAAAATTTCTCACTCTTGCGCACACACCAAGGCTCGCCTTCAAAACCTAATTGTTCCCCTCTTTAAACCCCCAAAAGAATCGAATCAATAAAACACAAAAAAAGCCTAACTTATTTCCTCATTCTTGAACCAGAAATGCGACTCTGAAACCCAATTTTTGGCCTTTGATCAACTTGGATTCTCTCTTGTTCTTCCATCTCCAATCAGCCATGCTCTCACTCCATTTTGATCTTTGAATAATCTCCATCCATAACTCTCACGCACCTAACTTGGTTTCTGCCCAATTGATTTTAGCTTGTGATCAGGGTTACTCTCTCTTTGTTGTGCATCAAGGATTGGTCACGAATGAAAACCCTTGTGTCTCTCTTGATCACCGTCCACAATTCAATCACTTTAAGTTAAACACATGTTTTGATGAGATAAGGGTTGGTCAAAGCTTTAGTGACCAAGGCAACAATGACTGATATGTAAATAAGAAAAGAAACAAGTTAGGGGTTCAAAATTGAATTTCAGCAAAGTAAAAGGGTATCCTGGCAAACAAATTTTATTAAAAAGGGAACTTTTAAAGAAACAAAACTAAATACAATAAAAGACTACTAAACTATACCTTTTTAGATCATTTTAATAAAAACTCTATTTTTCTAGACTAACAGTAAAAAGTAATTAATTAAAGACAAACAAATATTTATTTAAACTAAAAAGAAAGTTTTAGAAAGAAAAAATAAGGAAAAATGGAGTGTTGACAATTGCATACAAGAGTAATTTATGTCTTTGTATGAAGAGATAAGTCTCTAGTTAATTTTACACGATAAGATACATTGAATGAGAAAATTTATTGTATAAATCTTTGGTTCAAATCTTCGAAGATAATACGCATTAAATGAGGAGAATAGGGGCTGGTGGTTTAGCGAATGGAGAAAAAAAAAAGAGAGAGAAGAATACAAGGAGCAGGTGACGAGCAATTTAAGAGAGAAACTTGAGCGATGGAGAGAAAACAAAAAGAAGAGAATAATAAACAAGGGAAAGAGCAAGAAACAGTGTCAAAAAGAAGAATAGAGTAATTTTTCTATAACTACTAAGATGAAGATGAAGAAAAAATTATCATTTTTATTTTAGATGTATTTTTTTTCTTATTTATTTTCCCCAAATCAATATTTTCTTACAAAAATGGAGACCAAAGACATCATTTAACCATATATATATATATATATATATATATATATATATATATAAATAAATATATATATATATATATATATATATATATATATATATAAATAAAGATAAATGTATTATTATTTTATTATGTTGTATGTATGATAAAAATATTATATTATACTATTTATACGTACATATAGAAGCTCGATGAGTATGATCTTATTGACAACTTCAGCTTGTCCATTGGCTTGGGGATGCTCTACTGAAGTAGTGACATGTTTGACGTGAAACCCTTGTAAAAATTCGATCAGGCCTCTATCCATGCATTATCTTCCGTTATCAATGACAAAGGAAATCCAAAATGATAGATTATGTCTCACCACATAAACTTTTGCACTTGTTGAGCTGTAGTCATTGCGAGTGGCTCTACCTAGGGGTGGCAAAACGGGCTGGACCCAACGGGCCAGCCCGTCAGCCCGTGCTAAAAGGAACGGGTTGTTTTGAAGATTTCAACCCGTCAGCCCGTTCTGGCCCGTCTCGTCCAGCCCGTCAAATTGACGGGCCAAAGTACGGGCTGGCCTGTTTTGGCCCGTTGGTCCGTTTTAAAAAAATAAAATAAAATAAAAATAATTTAAAAGATTAATTTTTTAGATTATATATTTTAAATGTAGAAATATATAATAGTATTGTAATTTAAATCATTAACACCTATAAATTAAGTTTGAATTATTAGTTATAATTGAAAAATTTAATATGTAAATTTAATAATTATTTTAACTTATCTAATTAAAAACATTAACTAATCAATTAAAAGTTAAAATAATATTTTATTTGATTAAATATGACTTTAATAATAATTTATATGTATATA
>Ga0209389_1001469_pt1 | contig 16670 bp, 7 predicted proteins | sample CowpearedBW_FD_187526 | JGI IMG/M metagenome (GOLD analysis project Ga0209389, IMG submission 187526) | Root nodule microbial communities of legume samples collected from California, USA - Cow pea red BW (SPAdes) (version 2) | ecosystem: Host-associated > Plants > Roots > Nodule | place: USA...
TTCTATAAATACACGTGGACCCCATCATTTAAAGGTACGCATTCATTAATTGCTGATTTGACTCCCTGAGAGCTTTGACTTACTTGAGCTTCGGAGATTCTTCTGCAGGTAACCCCTCCTAGGTTCAAGCCGATATGTATCGAAGGGGAAGAGGCCAACTGAGGAGATAGCGGACTACATGGTAAGGTGTCTCTTATGCCTGACTTCTTATTTGTTCTCTGCAGGAACAGAATCATTAAGTATGCTTTTGCAAATCATTTAGCAAAACTATTGATGAAGAATATGAAGAACATCATAATCTATTATATTCTATAAATAATTAATTATTTTGAGGTTCCGAAATTTGTTTTAAGCCATGTAAATAATCCATTATGCTGTAGATTATCTTAATTAAATCATCTATATATTTCAAAATATATTTGATTATTTAGAGTAAATAATCGATTATGAAATATTTGATAAATTCCATATATTTTATAAAGTGTGACTATTATTTATTTATTTATCATTCTATTAGTTTTGAGTTAATTTCATAAAATTATTTTTTAATATAATTTTATTTATTTATATTTAATAAACAAGTATAGGAAAAGATTTTTCATTCTAGAGGAAACTTGAGTTATTTGAGCAATCAATAAGTCCAAGGCTAAAAATACTTAAGTAACACTTATTTTGAGTGAATCAAGTTAGCTTAAATAAGCTTGAGTGAGTTAAGCTCAATCTTTTTGCCAGTGGGAATCGAACCCCCAACCTGACCTTTAACACCTCTGGCTCACCAACAGATGCTACCAGTTGTGCTGCAAGCAATTTAGAAGTTACTTGAATGATAGAGTCATGTAATTTCTTAAACAATAAAGCATAGTTTTTAAAGCAACCTTAACATTATTGCTACACACTTGAGCAAGTTGCATGGAAGAACAAATTCAAAACAAATATTATTAATTTAGGGTTTGATAAGTAATCAAAACACACAAAGAAACATCACAATAAATATATCACACCACACTACACACTAAAACTACTTTGATAGATGGGTGTAAGTAGGCATACACATGCACACACACGAACACACATATACAAACACACACACACACACACAAACACACACACACACACACACACACCCAATAACATTATTATTGAGGATTACATCTTATAATCATTTTCTTTTGGTTTGGTATTTTGTTTTTAATTTTTGTCCACATATAAATTATTTATATATTTATTTTTTGTGAAAAATACAATACAAGAAGAGATGGGTAAATTGTGTATTAAACATTTTTTATAATATTTTCAAATATCATCGTTTAATGAAAATGATGTCTTAAATTCACACTCACTATCAATATGTTTACGTAAGAGCAACATTTGATTAAGAAAACAACACATAATTTTATTTAGATATATGCAATGTCAAAATATTTTGACAAATTTAGTCCCACAAACTCTCCTTCTTTAAAGTTAGAAGATTGATTAATAATAAGTAATTTAACAGAGTTGAGAGTAAAGAAGATTTATGCTTAATGTTTTTATATTAGTTCATCTATAAGCTTAGACTACATCAAATTATTGATCAACTTGATTAAGTTTCAATCGGTAAACTATTGCTGCAAAATACAAAAATAAGTATTCTTTGGATCTTAGCCACTCTTAGCTCTAAGTATTATTTAAATCTTAACCACTATTAGATAAGTTTGAATATTGTTTGGAACATAGTCACCCTTGGCTAAACAACCCAAGAATTGTTTGGAATGTAAGATTGAGTATTATTTAGAATGTAGTCACTAATAAATCTTTTGTTGCGCAACATTTAGTCAAAACTTGATTTCCTTGCTAACTAATGTAGTGTAGTGATTAACCAAGGCTTAATCCTAGGAAAGACAATTTGACTTCAAATGATTCTTGTGTAAGTTCCATGAAATGGAGGAAATCTATCTGGAAACATATATTAGAACTAAGTAAAACTACTATGAAAACATGTGTGTAAACTGTTTGTTCAAAGAAACTAATGAACTAGAGTGTATGCAAGGTCTTCGAGAAAATGCCTAAGTAATTATAAGTAACAAATGCAAGGCAATTAACTAATATACTAAACCTATATGCAAAATCACATAAGCATGGAAAATGTTCCTAACACATGAATCAAAACAGATAAACCACTACAAACGATACCAAATCACGATACATAGAAAATCAAAATATGAATGGAACTTCATGAGTTTGGACGTATGCAAGAGTACAGGACAACTTTGCAAATCAACTTAGAGTGAATGAAGCAATGATGTAATGATGCAAAATGGTATGAAATGGTCTCCATTGAACATAGAAACTGAAATCATACAAAATGGTCAAGTAAATCATAAGTTCCCAATATGTGAACCCTAACTAACAAAATTAACAATCAAAGTGTAATTGCACAATTAAATGCGACAAGCTATGAAATCACTACTGAAACAAAGTGAATAGATCATGTATTGCATCACAAGTAGGTTAGAAATAAGAAACGAATCTGAAAAACACTAGAAAATGAAAATCAAAGTGAAGATTAAATGGAACAGTGTGTGAGCACGTTTTGGCTGAATTGAGTTCATGAATCCAAAATTAATTGCCTAAGTATATACGATTCTAATCAAAAGCCCTTTGATAGAAATTACATGATTGTGCATCATTTGAAATTCAAGTTATTTCCAAGTCTAATCTAGTAATTTTATGAATCAATGAATGCTTAACAATCAAAACTAATTCATGATCAATTTAGTAGAAAAGAAAACTAAGAAATGGAAAAAGAAGTTGTAATAGAATAGAAATCACAATTTCATTCAAAAGAAACAATGGAAACATGTTCACAATCGGTGGAATTGAAATGAAACTCACAAAAGCACAAACGAGAAAAGATCCTTGGTCCAATGCCTACTATGCGGTCATTGATCCAAGCACAATCCGAAACAAACAACAGTAAAGTAGTGGAGAGAGTAGAGGGAAAATATGGTTTTGTGGTGGAGTGAAATGTATGATTATGGTAAGTGTATATGCGTTGTGATTGTGTGAATGAATGTGTCCCCCCTCTGTAGAATCGTTGATGAACATATATATCAGTTTGCAAAACTGAAAACGACTTATTATAAGTTGTAGTAATTGCCAAAAACTCCTTCCTCGACTAGACTAACTCCTAAGTACTTTAACTAACTAACTCCTCTTTGGTCCATCAACACCCTTTGATCGAGGTCGTACTTGAACAAATAAAATAGTTTAAATATAACACATAGGAATTAACCCAAGGTCGTCTCCTAGTGACCAATATTATCCTTCTTACTAAAATTCTGTATGGAACGTTTGTAGAACCATTCATGGTCAAGAAAAGAATGAAACTCTTGTATGTAGGAGGGATAAAGCAATTGCAAAATCATAAATATCTTGGCTGGGTCTACCTCTATGCCCTTACTAGAAATGATATGCCCTAAAACTATGCCTTGTTCTACCATGAAATGACATTTATCAAAATTTAGAACAAGATTGGTTTCAATGCATTTATTTATAACTTTATCTAAACTTTTAAGACATGCATCAAAAGAGGATCCATACACTGTAAAGTCATCCATAAACACGTTAATACAATTTTCAAGAAAATTAGTAAAAATGCTAAGCATGCACCGTTGGAATGTGCCTGGGGCATTGCATAGGCCAAATGACATCCTCCTATAGGCAAAAGTGCCGAAAGGGCAGGTGAACATGGTGTTCTCTGGGTCCTCAATTGCAATGTGAATTTAGAAGTAACTAGAAAAACCATCAAGAAAGCAGTAGTGAGATTTATCTGCCTAGCGCTCAATCATTTGATCAATGAATTGTAGGGGGAAGTGGTCCTTCCTCATCACTTGGTTGAGCCTCTTATAGTCAATACAAACTTACCAACTATTTTGCACTCTTGTGGGGATAAGCTCATCCCTCTCATTCTTAATTACTGCAAGGCATGTTTTCTTAGGTACCACTTGGATAGGACTTACCCATTGGCTATCTGAGATTGGGTAGATAATCCCAACTTGTAGAAGTGGTCACCTCTTTCGTAATAGCATCATCCAAATGTATTTTATGCATGCATATTGATGTGGCTATCTCACTAGCTTTTCTCTATCATCCAAATGTATTCTATGCATGCATATTGATGGGATATTACTAGGGATGTCAGCTAATACCCAATAACTTTCTTGTCCTTTATAAGAACTTGCAATAACCTTTGCGCTTGTTCAATAGTGAGGGAGGTGGAGATGATGACAAAAAGTCTCTCCTCATCATCCAAAAAGACATACTTGAGGTTTTTTAGTAGGGGTTTTAACTCTGTAGTGTTGGGTGCTGATAGAAAAGTAGGTTTCAACTTGTACCTCAACATGAAGATCAGATGCATATGTACTTCATACGACATGGTTAGTGCATTCTAACTGTATAATATCAAAATTAATATGTACAACAACCAGTGAGTCAAACTAATAATCAACATCAAAATCAAAATCAACATGAATCTTAGACTTATCATCAATGTCAATGCATGGAAATTCAAACAATTCAGACAATAATGGGTATTTCTTGGCACACACACTTTGAGATTTAGAGATATGGCAATCAACAACATCATCAAATATTGCAGCACAAAAAACATAATGATCCTCTGATGGATGTTTCATGGCATCAAGTAAATTCCATAGACAAAGTACCCGCATATACATCAATCTTAGTTCGGGATGTCTTTAAAAGTGGCCTCTCTAAAATTATTGGGGCATGTTTGGGAGAATCCCTCTTCCATATCCAAAATGTAAAAAATCAAAAGGCAAAATCAATTCACCAACTCGAACCAAGACATCCTTAATGAAACCTGCAGGATGGGTAACACTTATATTTGCCAATTCAATCACCACACTCGTAGGTTGCAAAGGTCCAGGAGACATAGAATTAAAGATAGACAAAGACATGAGATTAATTAAAGCACCTAAATCAAGCATGACATTTTCAAACTTATTATTACCAATGATGCAAGGAATGTAAGATCTAAGAAAATAATTATAATTCTAAGGGATAATTGGATGTGAGGAATATTAATTGAATTGATATGCAAGGTAATATACAAAGGTGGAGAGTAGCATAGTTGGTTAGAGCATTGTCAAGGGATTGGTGCTTGGTGGTAATATTCAAATGAGTTCAAGTTGTGATGTTGAGAACATGTGTTGGTGGATTTTTTTTATGAATGACTTATGTTACATTATAATATGCTACGTGAGTTACATGTCAATATGGTTGTTATCTGATGTGATACATGGTTAGCTCACCCTTACATGTTTGTGGATGTGGTTTCTACCTGCGATGATCGTATGACTTGCGTTATACAAGACTAGATATTGATGCAAATACTACTAGAGAAGCTTAGTTGTGAGGAGTTCATGGGGAAGCTTTGGGAAGTTTTATTTTGACATTTGAAAAGGTTCTTTTGAAATAAAATGTAATAGTGTAGTGGTTTTGAGTTTTCATTTGAAGGATTTGATATTAAACCTCATCGAACGATTTAAGTTAACTGATTATATGAACGATGCTTTAATCTTGATGAATAAAGAGGTTAGGATGAATCTTTTATGAGATAAAAATAATTGTGAAAAATTCCTATCTTATAGAACGGTATCAGAAGTTGTGCTTCACGTTTTAAATGAAAAAAAAAATCTTACACATGACATCTCAAAAGGGGTGTTACATGAAATACAAAATGTACCTGGGTCTTTACATATCTAAAGAATTTAAGGAACATATTTACCTATAAGTGCATATACATTTCTCCCCATGTTGACTTCTCATTGCCTTTTAGCTTTCTCTTATGCGTGCATAGCTCCTTGAGGAATTTGGCATATCTTTTGATCTGGTTGATGGCATCAAGTAGAGGTATGTTCACCTCCACTTCCCAGAAGGTATCTCTTTATGAACCTCTTCCATTATTTTGCTTGGGATGGGTTTTGGTGGGATTGGAAGAGCTATAGGAGGCTGGTGGCAGCTACGTTCACTAGAGGTGGAAGGACCAATTGCATGTTTGTCACGCTTCCTGTTCGATGCAGCAGGGTCAACTTCCTTCTCAAGTGTAGGCTCAGGAGTGGGAACTTCAATCTTCTTCCAATATCTCAATGTGATGACACTCACATTTTTCGGACTCTCCATCGTCTATGAGGGCAACTTGTCTAAATTTTGTGCTTGTGCTTGGTTTAAAACTCTAGTTTCTTGTTGGAATTGCATATTTTAGATTGTCATCAACCTCCCTAACTCCTTTAAGTTTTGATAAAAATAAAAATGTAAAAATTAAAAAAAATGGTGCAAGTTGACTTGTACTTAAAAAAGTTAAAGAAAACAAATTTTGACATATGGCCAGATTGAGCTAGAAGTCACAAAATTTTCCATCTCCTCCCCAAAATAAGTCCATCAAGGACAATTTTTTTGAAATAAGTGTGGGGGAGACAAACTCTAGGTAAGATTTTTTTTTTCTGCTTTTTGTTTTCATTTTAAAAAAAACTTGATTTCTTTTTGGGAAAATTGTGAAAGTATTCCCTTTCTACTTGGTGAAACTTTTAAACAATATATCTCATAAGAAATCCACCAAAAATATTTCCCTGCTTTCGATAAAACATATTGACATTGAATTTTTAGGATTTGATTCAGTAATTGGAATGGTCACGACTCTGGAGAAATAAAAGTCATGTTTATATGAGTGGTTTGTTTCTATGATTTGCTAATTGAGTTGATTTGAGAATTTCTTGATTAAATCTTTTATGAAAGAGTTTTGAACTTGTCAGCCTTGAGCCTTAATGTAAAGGATGGACTGCCATGTGTCATTCATATTTTTCTTGACTGACTTGCTCATGTTTTGTTTATACTTAAATATTTAGCTTGATTCTTATGTTTTGCCTCTTTTAGGTAAATATGCATGATTTGATATGATTGAGGAAATTCTTGTTTCTAGCTACTTGGCCAAATATGCCCACCTTGATATTAACCCATTGGTAGCCCTTTTGAGCTTTTAAACCTCTTTTTCTTGTTTTAAGCCTATTGCATAACCTTGAAAAGAAAAAGACCATATTCTACCTTATGAAGAAAGAAAGAGCTAGTGGGTTGTGTCAGGAATGGTTGAGGAATAAAGTGTGTGGGTGAGTACCTCACCCACAAATTAATAAAAATGGCAAAAAGGAAGAAAAAAATGATGAAAGAGTTTTGAAAATAAAAGTAGAAAAATAATTGCTTCCTCAAAAAGAGCAATAAAAGAAAAAAAAGTTCTTTTTGGAATTATGCTCCATTATTCTTTCTATATTTATTTCAAAAGCTAAAAAATCCTAAAATTTTCCTACCTTTTCCTTGGCCCCGTTATAACCTGTGAAAAGTCCTCACGATCTTTTATTGCATATTTTTTGAAAGTTTGTGAATATTAGAGTCTTGTTAAGTATTATGAGTGTTTACTTGCATTAGTATTTTGAGTGAAAGCACAAGTCAAAACACTTGAGCGAATTTTGGAGAGAAAATATACATTTTATCATGAGTGATATCTTTCATATTTGATTTTCTTGTAAATTCAAAGTATTAACTCATGTGTGAAAAATAAAACTTTTCCATTTGTATATACATGATAACTTGATTTCTAGAAGATTGATTTGTTTCAATAATGTTCATTCCTTTGATCCAGTGTTGATGTGTGAAATAAAGGACCTCATAAAATTTTTTGAAATTACTAAATTTTTCCCAAGAGTGCAAAAGGAAAAGTGTCGGGGTGTGATTAGTTCATATTTACACCCTCATTTGGTATTTAATAATGGAGTTTTAATCGATTTTTGGGCTTAAAAGATTAATTAAATTGAGATTTCTTATAATTGGGTTTATTGAACATGAGATACAAAGACATGTTAAAAATAGCTTTTTAGTTGCATAAATATTTTTTTGGATATTTTGACATGTGTTACTGTAGCTAAGTTGAGCTCATAGAGTGTGAAAATAATTTGATTAAAGCTTCATGACACCTTAAAGGTAAATCCAAGAATAGAAAATTATCAAAATCAAATAAATCCAAGCCAATCATTCCATGACGGCAAGAAAAGCTTGGAAAGTGAAGAAGTTTGGCTAAGCCAAGAAGAAGGAACAAGCAACAAAAATTGGTCCTTGCGATTTTCTCTATCTTGTTCTAGAAGAAGGGCTTTGATAACTCATAAATATTTATGATAAAAGATAATTTAGGAAAGTATATCTTTAGATATTTTTTTATATTTTTAAATTATATCATAAAATATCAAAAGATAATAACTACTAAATCTTTTTAAATATGACAAGATCTTCTGAAATATTTTTAGATCCACAACAAACAAATATATCTTGAAGATATTGAATTATTTAGAAGATAATTTGATGAGATTGAAAAGGGCTGATTTGGAAAATTAATACAAATATTAGTTGGTGATAATTTATCATATATCTTTAAGTAGTTTATTTATTTAATTATATTAGATATTGATATTATCAACCAACTATATTTGTCAAATAGTCTATATCTCTCCAAATATTTTTAAATATTTATCTTTACCTTTATTTTAAAAGATATTTGAGAGATGTTAGCAAAAGAAAAGCCCAGTCCAAGTCCTATATAAAGAGACGAAGGGAAAGCAAAAAAGACAAGCTCGAAACTTCAGAAGTTAGGAACCTTTAGCGGGGCCTAATTTCTTTGTCTCTCCTTTCTTCTTCTATTTTTATGTTATTTTGCATTCTATAGAGTGTTAAACTTCTTAAGTTGATTCCATTGTAATTTCATTATGGATTCTAAGGTTAGAATGAAATAATTTCCTTGTTCTTTTGATTATTGTTGAGGTTTTAATTCATCTATGTCTTTTATCTTTGAATCACGTGAAAAGTAATGGTTTTTACATCATAGCTAACTAGTGTGATGTTTTAATCTACAAAGTTCTTACTTTTGATTGAGATTTTACTTTGGTTAATAGTGAGATCGCTAATAAATTAATTGAGAATTTACATTGATTAATTTGTAAATCTAAGACAATTTTAATTGTGCAATAATCTTTAGATAACCGATGATGGATCTATTTTGAAATTTGGCGTCGTTGCTGGGGAACATGGTTAGAATTTTAATCATTTTAGTTCTTATTTTATTTTTTTTAGTTTTTTATCGTTAACATTTTCTTTTTCTTTAGTCATTTTTATTTTTTCTAAGCATTATTTTGGTTTGAGGAATTTGGTTGTGAAATTTGTGAAACTAGTTGGGAAACACTTTGGCTAAGGAAAGATAAGGTACTTAAGTTGTCCACAGAGACACACATCTCTTTCTTAGAAGTCTACTTAACAACATTTCAACTTATTTCTTTTCAGAAAACCTCTTTAAAAAATGTAAAATAGTTTTTCATATGTCTAACTCCTGTATGGAAGGTTCTATCAAGTTTAGGATCTAATGTTTGTAAGATACCATGATTGCCCCTGGTCATGCACCATATGTTAGATAATGCAATCCAAAACAACAAAAGTCGAGTCAAAGTCAACTATAGGTCAAAGTCAACCTAGGGGTAAAAATGGTATAAAATTGAAATATCTCCAAATAACATAAAAGTTTTTGAGACACCCTGAAATCATGAACAAATTATCATACAAAATTTGTAACCAGAATTCAAAGTTTTTCTTAGCTATTTGTGCTATTTTAGGGAGGTTTAAGTTGTTATCTAAGAGTAATTAGCTTAGAATTAGTTTAGTTAGGTTTTTAGTCTAGGTTTACTAAAAAAGCTTAACTAGGTCTTTTTAAGTACATTTTTAGTGCAAATCCTAGAAGTATTATTATAATGGTCTAGTGATACGTGGTTTAGCATATATGGTAGACTGATAGATATGTTCATAGCATCTTAGTTTAAATAAATAGACTTAGGAGTAGTTATAGGAATAAAGTTTGTGGTCAGTTTATGACTCATTAGGAAGAGTCTTAGTGTGACTAACATTAATTTTGAGCTTTGTGAGTATAATGTAGATAAAAGGTTCAAGGATAGCATTGAGATGATCATTGAAAGCCATTAGTGAATCTAAATCCACAAAGCTTCATTGGAAAGGTGCATAGTCGACATTTTGCACAGAGTTGAACAAAGGATTGACTTAGAGTTGACTTTTCACATTGGACATCCAATTGACATGGCATTTACGGGAAAAGCTTAAGGGCACTAAATTACACTTGTGCTAATCTTGAAATGACAAAGAAGTGGTCTAAAGTTGCATTGAATTTCATTTTTTAATTAATGTTTTTGTAGTCAACTAGTACAATGTAGTTTGTGATTTTAGTTTTACTTTTCCAAATGTTTACTTCCTCCTTAAGTTCTGAAAGTAAAGAGGATAGATTGGCAAGGTTTTAAAGTCATTCCTAAAGCCAAAGAAAATTGCTTAGATGAAGGTGGTGACTCATTATTTTCCCATATTAACTTACCTTTTTGTACCCATTTTGATTGATGTTTAATGCTTAATTATCTATCTTTAATGAATTTTCATCTTTTAGGCCTTATTGGGCCAGTAATTCATATTTTCACTAATTCATAATTACTTGGTCTAATTTTCATTCTTAATTAATTTCAGGTTTTGTTGTGAAGCATGGGCATTAACGTTTATTTTTGTGAAGAGAAGAGTGTGACGTCAATGCCACATCATCTCTGCCACATCAGCCTTTGTTTCCTTGTTAGTATTAATGTTGGGCCAACTTTTACTTCTACCCACTAGCAATTTTGTAATTTCTTTGTACAGTAGCAATTCTGCAATTTATTTGAGCAGTGGTAATTTTGTAATTTCTTTGAATAGTAACTTAGGGTTTAGGAAGGGGATCTAATGTGACTACGCCTAGTGCCACATCATCTCCGCCACATGAACCCTTATTTCCACGTCAACATTAATGTTGGTCCAACTCTTACTTCAACACAGTGGCAATTTTATAATTTCTTTGAGTTGTGGCAATTTTGTAATTTGTTTGAACATTAACTTAGGGTTTAGGAAGGGGGTTTGATGTGACTACGCCCCAAGCCTTCATTTTCGTAAGACAGAGTTCGGTTTTTAGAGAGTAGGCTCTCTTTAACATGTTGGCTTCTCCTTGCACTTAGGGCAAAACCCATTTCGTTTTCATAAGACAAAGTTTGTTTTCTTCTTCCTTCTTTGATTTGAACGATGTATTTTCATTTTAATTTTCCAATGTTAATGGATAGCTAAATTTTTGTTTTTATTTTTTGAGGATAATGCAAATGAGGTTTTGTTCATCAATGTTCATTGTTGTTGAATGATCTTATTCTAAGCATGGTTAATATCCAATACCATATCTGTTCACTGAACTCATGCTTAATGGATTTTGTTGTTGTCTGTTGAGATTATTGAATGCACACCTTGGTTAATGGTATGATGAAACTCAATTAATCTTCTCTTAATTGGTTAATTTCGAATGGATTGAGAGCAAACCGCAACAACATTATCTGTTTAGAACCTGGGATAAGTTGTATTTGAATCAGGGAATCAATTCTCAGAATCTTCTTGCCAAACTAGCCTACAGTTTGTGTTGTATTAGGAACTTTTGAATGATAATGTTGATCACTAGGAGACGACCTCGTGTTAATTCTCAATTACTATATTTAAACTGTTTATTTGTTTGGGTACCCCCTCGATCAAATTAGGTGTTATTGACGGGGACCAACGTTTTCATTCAAAGTTATTTTGCAATGTTGTGTTGTTCTATTTTTGTGTGTGAGTGTTGTTATATGGTGTTGTTTGTGGGTGAATGTGAATGTGTTGTTATTATTTTGTTCAGTGTTTCCATTTAAGTGTTCCTGTTTTAGTGTGTATGTGTTGTTGTTTGAGTGATTCTAATAGTAGTTGTAGTAGAAAAAATGTGTAGTTTTTTTTATCAAATTTCAAATGGCCATAACTTTTGCTACGGTTATCGAAATAGGGCAAATTTTACATGCATTTGGGGTAGAAAAATATTTCAAATGTAATGCCTATATGCAAGTAGATAAATATTTATAGAATTCCAAAACAAAGTCATTTTCTTATTTAAATGATTGTTTTTTTGTATTTTCCATTTTTGGGTCAAACTTTGCGTGTGTAGTTCACATAGTTAGGACTTATCACATCCCCACACTTAAAATATTGCACTCCTGGGCAAGATAAAAGGAAAAACTAACTAGAATTTCTAGTAATGCAAAACCAATTTTGCAAATATGCACAATTCAACCCTCCAAACATGTTAACTCTAACCTACACATGATAATAAAATAGTCTAATTGAAGCTCCATAACTTCCAATCATTAAAAACAACTCCAAACAAAGACTTAAGTAGAGAACAATCAAGAATCAATGGAAATGAACTACTCCAAAGCTCACAGATAGTGTTTCCACTTTGTACTTAAGTGTGTGGGTTCATGTTTACTCACAATTCAATCTAATGGCCATTTTTATGACTTTGCAGAATTTCTAAACAATACCAATCAAAGTAGATGTGAAATGAAGATCAATAGATCTTATTCAATGGCTTGTAATGAGGTGAGGCTAAAGGTGTGGTATATGAAAGGGAAGCAAGGCTTAAATCCATAAAATGTTAAGTGAATATAGGTGGAAAATGGTGAGTTCAGATGCAAAAATTGTTTTGGTATACAATTTTATTCTAGTAGTTCTCACTCAAACTTCCTTTCTTTTCTTCCCAATTTTTTTATCTTTTCTTTTCTGTTTTTTTTTTAAACTTTGATCTAGCTTTTCACATAATTTTCTTTTGATTCCTAGTTGTTCTAGCCACTTTTTCACATATCTATGCCTTCAAAGATCACACATCCCTACACTTGAATCAACATCATCACATAACTCAGCGCAATTTTCTTCACATCCCTAGGATAGGGTATAAACTTGGTTTTCTGAGAAATGGTTGTTGTCAGGGCGGTAATTGTTAGAAATTGTCATTGCTAGCTCAAAATTTGGGTGCGAAGGTGATTTTTCCAGGCAAGCTTTCTTTGGCAAGTGTCTTATATCAAGAATGGCGTATATCACATCAACAATTCACATCATATGATCAATTATGCAAAGAAACAAAGCAAAGCCTAGAGTACCACTTTCATGAACGAATGCACACACACCAAAAAATGAAATTTAGGCTCCATTCTTTCCATGGTCAAATATGTCAAAACTGTTGATCCCACAAAATTTTCATGTAAAAATAGACTTGAAACGATGCTTTGGAGAAAAAGAAATGATTGAAATGCTCATTCACCCAAACTAGACATAACCACATATAACTTAAGAGCTAGGCTAGAGAAAAGAGAAAAAAAAATGCAAATTTGTACAGGCTAGTAATAAAAGAATTAAAACCCTACTCAACAAGTCTAAACAATCTAAAACAACCTAAGAAACAACTCAAAAACTAGAACTCTATAAGAAACTAGGCATTTCACTATCCAAAACCTTTAAAAACACCCTAAAACTAAGGTTATGGTAAAAAATGAATGAAATTGTAAAGAAACTACCTAAACAAAATTAAAATGACTAAACAAGACCTAAAACTAACTCAGAAACAATATACTAAAAAGACTTCTAAAAATCACTACATAAATCTAAGACTAGTTGTCAAACTAACCCAAATGCATATGAATATACTAAACTAGGCTATGGAATTGTAATCTAAGTATTCTAACAAGTTTCTAATGACAAAATATGACTAAAAGATAACTCAAACTATCAAAACTAGTTACAACTCTAAACCTAGCTACCTAGAACCTAAAACTTGCACTAGAAAAGTCTAGAACTGCAAAATTTTAAAACAGGATTGAACAACTTCATAACACTGCAATGTAACTATTTGAACAACTTCTAATGGACAACAGTAAGATTGAAAATAGGTCACAACTCAAAAATAACAAGAAACTAAAAATCTACGAAATGAAAACCAAAAGAATATGAACTAAAGTGTGTAAACTAAACTAAGACTATTAAAATATTAAAATAATAAAAGAAATGCTAAGAAATGATATAAACACAATCTAATTAGTATATGCAAGATAAAAACTAAACTAAAAGTTAGAAATAATAAGGAAACCGAAAAATAACTATGTAGAACTAGAATTTAACAATTTTGACAACAAAAATATGAATAAAAATAATGTAATCCTAAAATAGAAACTAGAATCTATCTAAACTACCTTGTACCTGTTTAAAGTAGTAAAACAAAACTAAAACCAAGGCTAAATATTGGAAACTATAAAGGAATTAAAATCTAACATGTGCACTACTTTTATCTAGCAAAAACATGATTTAAAACATTAGTTGTCAATGGTAATTGAATCAAGAATCCATTGTAAAAAGAATCAAATCAATTGGATCACTCTAGAGCACATTATGGGCTAGACAAGTAAGGGAGTCGAAAGTTGTCAACATTTACTTCTACATGTAACATAATCTGATATTTCATGCTAAACTCATCCAAACATTAAGGTAACCATGCAAGCAAGTTCTAAATGTTAAAAGAGCACTATTATGACAACTATTTGTTCTAGAAAACTGAGAATGCAAAAAATTACTATATGAACCTACAAAACAAGCTAAAATTTAATAAATAAAAGACATAACACCACTCTAATCTTAAAGTAGTAATTAAAACTAACCAAATTAATTCCTACAAGTTTCAAAAAAAACATAAGAATGTTAGAATTTAAAGCAACTATTGAAAATTATGCAAATTTATTTACTTTCTAAGCTATATCACAATCAAACAATTCTAATATATGAAAATGAACTACAGAAACATAAATAGAATTAAAAGAAAGTGGGAACCACTAACTGTTTGCCAAGTGAAACTGAAACAGAAATGAATAACTACTAAAATGTAGGACAAAATAAATGAGTGAAGATAAGGAAGATAGGACCAGGTTGAGAGTGTAACTGTGACAACAAATTTTGATATGGTTGACACTTGGTAAAAGACCTACAACTACATAACATAAGAGTTAAAGAAGTTGCCACACCTTTATTCAAATAAGTTACTTGATCACAAAATTCAAAATAAGTGCAAATATATAAATCAGTAGCAGAATCAAGGTTTAATCCAAAGCTGTTATCATTTAAAATGGCATCCAGATTAAAGAAATCATCAACATTAATGTTCAAGTCAGGAACAATAGTTTTTACATCAATATTTACACTACAAAAATAAAAGTTATTTAGAGGAGGTCATTTTTCAGAGGTTCAAATAAACCTCCACAAATAAATATGATATAGGTTAATTATAATGGTTTTTGTAAGTGCTAATAATATAGGGGTTTTATTTATTTTGAAGAGGTTTATGACCCCTGCAGATTAATCTACATTTTTCCTTCAATGTATTCACATGTTCCTTCCTAGAAAACCTAAGCCTCCACAGCCACGAAAATATTGTTCGTCCCTCGCGAAAACCTAAGTTTTTCCTTAAATCAGTTCCGCTCTACGATTCACTTCGTCGTAGCTCTTTCCGTCACACCCTCTTCGTCGTGGCCTCAATAGCTAATCACGATTCAAACTCCGTCATAGCCTCCTTGATAGCCTCCATCATAGCCGGAGTAGTGAATCAGTCACTCCGTCACGCCCTCTTTCTCACTCCGTCGTACGCGGCCCTATCGCTCATCAGATTTGTTCGCCCTGTTTCGTCACTCTATCACTCCATCGTAGTTGTTCGCAACTTAGGAGCCTGCACTTTCGATTGATTTTCTAGCATTCCAATTCTAATTCGTTTGCACTCATGGTACCGCGATTCACACTTTTATCTAATTTGTCACACAAGAGAATGTTGAAACCTAATTTGTGATTCATTGCTATGTTTTCACATGTATTAACGTTCTTAGGATGCGATGTTTGTGGGTTTATTTGTGATGCGATGTAAATTGTTCTTAATTATATATTACTTATCATCGACTTGCATAAAAGCATTCATTCTTATTTAGATTCATATATTATTAAACAATGAAACAGTCATTCTTATTACTAACTATTTTTAAACGTTAATGGTAGAACGTCTCAAGAAAATATATAAGTCATTTTCTCGGGTTCCATTGCCACAACACCTATGGGATGTTGATGACATGCAACAGCTTTCTGAAAGCATTGGAAGCTATATTAGAGAAAGGTTTGCAATATCTTATATGAGGAAAGTGTTTTGACTTTTTCTGCTTGCTCATGTATTTATGTTTTTTTTTGTTGAATTAACTGATCAGTACTATGAATTTCTAATGTTAATTTAGGGCGAAAGATATAAAAGGATTTATGATTGATCCTCTCATCTATGTTTCTGACATGATGGATCCTCATCATATCTCAAATTCAATTGTTGACTTCAAAATTATTTAACTTGTTGATTTAGTTCCCAATATTTTGAGCTAGTAAACTTCCTGAATGAGTTTTGGTTTGTATGGAGTTTGATTCTTAATTCTAACTCTATAGGTGGATCAAATGGGCACTACCTCTGATCTTCAACCAAGGACAACTTTGTGTGGAGATTACTTTTATAATTATTTTCACTTGTGGTCTGGAAATCTTGTTTGATGGAAAGGTTTGTATCTTACATAGTGTTTTTGCTTCTTTACATGGTGAAACATTAATAATGGAAACTCCTACACGTCGTTTGTTTTATTTTTGTG
>Ga0209389_1001473_pt1 | contig 16659 bp, 11 predicted proteins | sample CowpearedBW_FD_187526 | JGI IMG/M metagenome (GOLD analysis project Ga0209389, IMG submission 187526) | Root nodule microbial communities of legume samples collected from California, USA - Cow pea red BW (SPAdes) (version 2) | ecosystem: Host-associated > Plants > Roots > Nodule | place: USA...
ATATATATATATATATATATATATATAACTTTTAAAACATGTTTGAGTTGGAAATATTTGTAAAAGAAAAAATATAATATTGATGATTAAATTTATGTCAACCTTATCTTTGAAATAGGACATGATTCATTGGTACATAAAGGAAATAACAAAGAGCAAACGTATAGAAAACTTCACAAGTTATATTGAGAAAGAATGTGAGTACATGGTTATATACACTTGGTGCAAGACACACTGTATGGCACGCTAACTAAAAGCAAAATTGTAACTAAACAACTGTCATTGAGAATTACTTTATTTGGCTTACAAATAGAAAAATATTCTACCACACCTCCATAAGCCAAATACTAGATCACAATAGCAACACCAATAAGTTTCCTCAACGTTTTAAACCTATCATGTTTTAAAGGCTTATTCAAAAGGTCTGCCAATTGCTCTTCCGACTTGCAATACACGATCTCACCTTATCCACTTACTTGAACCCTTTCATAAAAAATTCCATCCATACTCCTTGATAACTAGCTTCACAGGTAGCTATATATTCAGATTCACATGACAATAGAGCAACAACAAACTCCTTGGTTAAGCTCCATGGAACATGAGCGTTTCCGAGAAAGAAGATGTTCCCATATGTGCTCCTCCTGCCACTCTTATCACCACTCCAATCTGCATCTGAATATGCAGTAATCTCCAATTCAGATTCTGTCTCAGACCTGGAAAACAAACCCCCAAACTCACTTGTCCTCTACACATATCTTAACACTCTTTTTGCAGCATTCATGTGTGACATTCGTGGGTCTTGCATTTATCTACTAATTAATCCAACATTGAAACACAAGTCATGCCTTGTATTGTAGAGGTATCTTAAACTTCCCACAATCTTCCTATACTTGATTGGGTATACTCTCACTTCTTCAGGCTCTTTCTCTAAGTGAATGCTAACCTCCGCTGTTGTTTCTATTTGTATGGTGCCACACACATCTGAATGGTCTGACTTGAGTTTGGCACTTGATTTCTGGGGCAAAAACTTCTGAAAACTTCCCCTTGTTTGCTTGCTTTGTATGCACTCCTTGCACACCGTATCAGGAATGCTAATTTGGGGAAGCCCTTTGACCATCGAACCTTTGCTCAGAAAAGAGAAGTATCTAAAGTTTAAATGGTCAAAACGCATGTGCCATAACCACTCAGCTTTATCCGGTGAGAGAGAGAAGCATTGATGACTTGCAACTTTCATTACTACACAGAACGTCCTATTTTTAGAAAGTTTGGCTTTAATGGTGAACTTTCTATTCTTATCAAATACACCAAGACAATTGTCCTCCATTTGCATCACAAATCCCTTTTGCAACAACTACCTGAGGTTTATCAAATTGGTTTTTAACCCTAGATCATTCAATACTTCTTCTATAATCACTTCTCTCCCATTTTCATCACGTAACACCACCCTTCCTAAGCCTTCAACTTATAGGGTTCTATCATCAGCAGACTTTATTTTCCCATGCGCCACCTCCATTTTCATGAACCAATCCCTCCTGCCAGTCATATGGATGGAGCAACCTGAATCCAAGTACCACGAAGTTCCTTTTGCCTCTTCTTCACCAAATCTTTCCATCAACATTACAGGCTCTGAATCTGATGTTTCGTCCTAAGCTAAGTGGGCTTGGTCTCTAGATTTATTCTTGGCCCCTTCACCTTTCTAGGATTCTTTAGCGAAATGGCCTAACTTCTAACAATTAAATCACCTTACTTTTCTCTTATCAAACTTCCATTCCTTTTTTTCATCAAAACTTGAACCAGATTTGTGGTTTTTACGTTTGGTAGAATCACATGAACTTACATCATTCTCTTTGTGTGTCTCTTTGTATCTAGAGTTGTATCTTAAGGAGCTTTTGGACCCTTTTCCCTTTCCTTTGTACTAGGACCAAGCTTGTAAGGCTCGTTCTTGATAGTGTTTCCGTTCATCCATGCGATATTCATGAGCTTCGAGCGAGTGTTGCAACTCCTATATCTCCAACTTCTCAAGATCTTTAGTCTCTTCTATCGTAATCACCATATGGTCGGACTTGGGAGGGAAAGACCTTAGTACCTTGTTCACAACGTGTTGTTCAGATATCTTGTCACCACAAGACTTCATTGCATTCACTAATTCTTGTATCTTTATCGAAGTACTCACCAACGGTCTCACATTCTTCCATCATCAAGAACTCGAACTTCCTTCTAAGAGCCTGTAGCTTCACTTTCTTGTGTTTACCCACATCTCCATACGTTTTCACCAAAGTTTCCCAAGCTTCCTTTGATGTTTCAACATGAGAGATCTTGGAGTTGACGCATTGGTACAAAAGAAATTGTGCCTTGCCGCCCAACTTCTATTGTAGTTTGTGATTCTTTTTCTCCTCCTCAGTAGCCTTGCTACTTATCTTCATAACGCTTGTCTCAATGACCTCCGTTACCTCTTGGAAACTGAACACAACTTTCATCCTTATTTTCCAGTCATCGAAAAGCTTATCATCAAAGACTGGTAAGCCTCCTTGAATCATGCCTTCCATGCCAGCCATGTTTTCTGTGCTTTACCCTCAACAACAACACCCTTCTCTTCTTGATGTTCTTCTTTCTTTCTCTTTCTTGGTGTACCAAGAAACAAGAAGCTTACACTTTTTCTCTCAAAGAACACTCTGACTAATACTCTCTGTATAGTTGCACTCGAAAAACTTTACACTGACTGACACACTTTTCTTACGTAGGCCCTAATACAACCTAGCTCTTGATATCATAAAGAAAATAACAGAGAGCAAACATAAAGAAAACTTCACAAGCTATATTGAGAAAGAATGTGGATACATGGTTATATATACTTGGTGCATGGCTCACTTTATGGCACGCTGACTAAAAACAAAAGTGTAACTAAACAACTGTCATTTACAATTACTTTATTTGGCTTACAAACAAAAAAATATTCTAACATAACATAATTTATCAAATTTTGATTTGATTGTAAGTTATTAATTAAAAGAGGAAATTATTAGATTTAGAGAAAAGTTAGCAACTTTTAAGACATTAAAAATTGGCATGCATGCATCCATACGAAGAAAAAATATATTCGTCATATGTTATGTGTCATGTTTGGTAGTGCAAGTAACGTACGTTTAAGGATGGGCAGAGCATTATCCGTACCGTACTTGTCCCGATCCATTGTCATCCTCAAGAGTCTAGGTGAGCTCTAGCCCCCTAAACTTTTCAAATTTTGTGTATTATAATGAAAATTTATGAGAATTTAATTAGGTGATTTTATACTTCTTTTATAACACTTAGTTTAATATTAATAAATAGTCGAACATAAAATTAAATATAATAAATAATAAAATTATTAATATATATTTTTTATTTCTCTCCTTTTGTCTTTTGAGTTGCTTACGGTTTGTGTTCATCTCCCACTCTCTCATATGCTTTATTTTTTTTTTTTGAAGAAAAAAGAAAGCTAAATGCAAACTAATTATTATACTTTCATTTGTTATTTATTTATTTACATTCTTGAAAAAAAAACTCTTTTGTCCTACTTGATATTGAAATATTACTTTCATAATACACTATTTTTTTTCATAACACATTTCTAGTTATGATAGTTTATTTTTGATATTTTAAATTATTATGAATAGTCTTAGGTGAAAATGTACTACAATCTTACTCTTATTTATATCATTTTCTATAGTGAATTAGGGAAATGAATAAAAATACTTGTTTTTTATTTTAGTCTTCTATGTTTAGTAGCTTTTTCTAGAATAATGGTAGTTGTCGCCTAACAACAATCATATCAAGTCATATATAAAATGTGCATCTAAGGATATCACTGCCATAACTTCAAGATTTTATTAAAAATAAGAAGAAGAAAAAGAATAGGAAAACATGGGGAGATCATACCAAACCCATGATAAAAATACATCGCACACAGACAAAAAATACCTATGATGAAAAAATTAAGTAAATACATAGATGGAAAAATGTAAACCAATGCAACACCAGTAGAAAACTAAAATTCAATAATCAAATTCCTTAGCATATTAAACACGCTTACATTGTGTCTGATGAGGGAAGGCAAGGCGAAAGACAAACATCATATGTTTCCATTGTAATAAACTATGACATATGATTAGAGAGTGCAAATTCCTCAAGCGAGAGAGATCAAAGGATAGAGGAAATAATTACAATAGAAGAGAAGATAAAGATAAAATCACCACTGCAATTGTGTCTGATGAGAAAATTGTCATTGTTTATGAAGATGACTCTATTAATCTCACCAATTAGAAGTAGGAATGGATTATTGACTTTGATGCCTCGTTTCATGTTACACGACATTGTGATACTTCACATCATATACTGTTGGAGATTTTGGGCATGTGAAGATGGGAAACCAATGGGTAAGCAAGATTGTTGGCAATGGATATATTTTGTTGGAGACTAATACTGGTTGCAAGTTGCTTTTAAAGAACGTTATAAATATCCTAGATATTTGCCTTAGCTTGATCTCTGCCCAGGTACTTGATGAAGATGGTTATTATAATTTCTTTGGTGATGGAAAATGGAAGTGCACTAAAGGGGACATGTTGATAGCAAAATGAAAGAAATGAAATACTTTGTATTGGACATCAACAAATTTCTCTATACCTCAAGTGAATGCAGTTGAAGATTCTTCCATAAAACTATGACATAAACCGCTAGGTCATTTGAGTGAGAAAGGTCTTGCTACACTTTCAAGACAGGGGTTGCTTTTTGTTAAAGGTACATCTCTTTAAACTTGTATTGACTATCTTTTTGGTAAGCAACATAGAGGTTTTTTCACACTTATTCTCTACATAGAAGACCACATGTCCTATAATTAATTCACATTGATGTTTGCACTATGAAGGATAAATCAATAAGTGGTTGCTCTTATTTTTCACTTTTATTAATGACCATTCTAGAAAGGTTTGGGCCTTTGTTGTGAAATCCAAAGACCATATATTTGATATGTTCAAGCATTTATAAGCAAATGTTAAAAGAGAAACGACAAACTATTGAAATGTGTTAGAGTAGATAATGGTGGTGAGTACAACGGTCCTTTTGAGCATTATTGCAAAGAGCATGACATCAAACATGGGAAGACATTTCCAAAGACACCTTAGCAAAATGGAGTTGCAGAGTGAATGAACCACACAATTAATGATAAAATCATATGCATGCTTTCTCATGCAAAATTGCGTAAAGTTTTCTATGGTGAGGCATTGACAACTGTAGTGGATTTGATTAACCTTTCTCCTTCTATTCTTCTTGATAGTGATATTCCTTGGAGGGTGTGGAAAGGGAAATATGTTTCTTATAATCATTTGAGAGTGTTTGGCTGCAAAGCATTTGTTCACATCCACAGAGATAAAAGATCAAAGCTTGATGGAAAGTTTAAACAATGCATCTTGTTTAGTTATGGTCGTGATGATTTTTGTTACAGATTTTGGGATCCGGTTGATAAGAAGATTGTTAGAAGTCAAGATACTATTTTTCTTGAGGACCAAACCATTGAAGATATTAATAAGAAAGAGAAGCCAAAACAAGTTACTCACGAGTTCATTGATGTTGAGCCAGAACCTTCTGCCAAGGTTGTTGATCATGGGGGAGATGTGAATACAAACTTGGAGAATGTGGTTGATGTGCTTAAGACTCAAGTTATTGAGCCAACTGAACAAACTCCTCCTCCCAAACCACGCATGGAGCCTCTCCTAAGAAGATCGACTAGAGAGACGTCCTTCACAAAAAATATTATCTTCATGAGTTTGTGTTGTTGACGGATGGGGGAGAGCCCGAAAGTTATGAAGAAGCTATGTCACATCAAGAGGAAGACAAGTGGTACAAAGCCATGCAAAAAATGAAATCCTTACAAGAGAATTGTAACATCTCGGTTGATATTACTAATTTTAAATAAATAAAATTAAAATAGATAATAATTACACATTATTTTATTTTGCCATTTCCCAAAAACAAGGGAAAATGAAAATCTCTATTAAAATCTCCATTAATTCAAAATCGACAATACATAAATATCAACCACAAGTTCTAAGTCAAGTAAAAATAAACATTTACAAAATGCCCAAAATCCATAAATAATAAAAATTCTATAAAAGCTTTTCCCTCACTAGCCCGCTCCGGCTCTATACCTCACCAAAACTACCTGCAACATCATCTTCTCCCGTATAACACATTACACGATCATTGCCAAACACAAGCATATAGGGTGAGCTAACAATATAAGAATCATATATAGAATTCAGATATATAAGCACACACACATCAAAGGAACTTTGATTTCACACCACATGGCCACCACTATGTTATCCATGTTCTATGTCTTTAGATAAATACCTCAAGATGATCTTGCTGCCACACCTACAAGCCACAACTTGTAGAACACGTGCGGGGCACTTGCTATGGACCACACTCTGAAACACTAAGTGGAGTTTCCAATACGAAACATAGTTTGTAATGTCTCAAGACTACCAAACTCGTCGGCTAAATATCGAGGAGGACAATCTTTTTGGACCCATCTATACGAGCCACAACTCGAACACTCACACCGGCAACACTCGCCAATCCGAGCCACAACTCAAGGATTTCTCGTGTTCATCCGCCATCCCGAGCCACAACTCAAGAGATGTCATTCTAAGCCACAACTCAAGGAATGTCACGTGTTTACCCACTATTCCGAGCCACAACTCAAGGGATATTGTTTCAAGACACAACTCAAGGAACACTCCAGCAAGTTAATCTTTAAGGTATCACCCAAAGTCTTGTAGACAATGTACAACCAAAGCAAACAACATCTTGCCTCTACATTATCGCTTGGCGTTGCTCCAAAGCCACCAGACGAACTTCGGTTCTAGACTGTCTAGTGGAAGTCACAACCCGCCAGGCGACAAGCGCCTCAAACAACACTACCACTGCTAGTATTGCCTGGTGAAACACACTTGACTGCCAGGCGCCACGTGTTCTAGGACCCTTATATTTTTGTAGCTCTCGCTTGACTGTTCAAACTTCATCGTCAGGCGCTACACCAATACAACGTGCTTACTGGTTATTTTCCCATTGTAGCGAAACTCTACTCCCTCTCAATACCTCTATAGGCTACTCAGTCATAGTGACACCCAAACCTCTTCCTAAAGGTTGAAGTTCATCTCACCCAGAATTATACAGAGTTACATCTCCAATTCCACTTACTTAGACCATTTAACTGCCTAAATTTAATTAGATACAACCACTACATACAACGCATATCATGGTCCCCTAATTGTACTTATTTCCTGTTATGGTCCTAAACATCACATCATCCTTCACCAATTTTGTTCTATCACCTTGCAATATCCATTAACATGCCACATACTTATTTATTCGCAATTTAAGCTCATATTACTTATCATTAAACTGAGAACATAATGCCTCATCTTAGACCAATCACTACAAAATTTTTGTAACTCACACCACAACCCCAGCTATGATACCCATTACACCCAATTCTTCAACCCCAATCCATTCTTAAATCTTGCTTTTTCTCCCACATACAATGTATTCTTGGACTGTCTTTTCCCTAATTTTCCTCACTATATATCCATAATTTACCATAGAATCAGACCCAAACCCGTCACGTCCAAAACCAAAAACTTGTCCTTATGATATGCATTGTCGCTTGGTGGTAGATTACGTCTCGCTAGGCAGCACATCAGTTTTTGGGAAACTCAGATTCTGCTATACCTACAAGAACACCTTGAAAAATTCCAGAGCATCTCCTTCCGCATAATTCCACAATTCAATCGTGTAACCATTTATCCCAAGGCTCTAATTATCAATTTAAATGCGAACATAACAGCTCTTCCTAGAATTTGTACACCAATTAACCTAATCACATAAAACCCCCAATTCACAAACCCTAATATCCAACCATAACCATATTCATCAAAATTCCTCGTACCTTATCATAGTTTCACAATTAATACCTTCCCTCAATCAACCCACAATTTGAAACAACTTTCCCACCAATCAGAAACAACCCAAAACATGTAAACACTACAAATCGAGTCATTGTTGCTCATGCCACCTGGCGGTTCCTACAAAATACTCAAAAATTGGGTTGAAACACATGCATCGCTTGACAACCAGTTCATGCTACCAGGGGATTCCTCTCTGGAACCCATAATTTGCACAAAAAAAGGGATGAGCGACTTGGAGGTTTTGAAGGCCCACTAAGAGGTTTTTAGAAAATTTTCAGAAACTCGAATTAAAATAAGAATAGACCAAGGAGCAACATCATATCATACAAATTCAGCTATTTCTCTCTCTCTCTCTCTCTCTCTCTCACTCTCTCGCACAAATGGATACTTGGAATACTCTTCTCACAATGCATACAAAATTCAGCAGTGTTTCACTCTTCTAATTACTCTCTATTTTCTAGCATTTCCATCTGCTCCTGAAGACGACTAGGGTTTCAGCTCCTTCACATTCATGCTAAAAAGAATTTTAGCAAAAAGGAAGCTTAATCCATGTCTACTAAGGTTCGAACACACAACAAGACAAATATCAAGTCAATGCACAACCATTCAACCAATTCATGTTTCGTGATAATTTCTATAAGTTTAGGACCATATTATCACTCACCATGATCAATCATTTACTAAAATAATAAACAATTAAAATAACACCAATTGGCGTACATAGAACTCAAACCCAAGTCCTTTCAACCATTTGGGCTAGTACTTTTCCACATCTTACAAGAACTATACCTTTGAGTTAGTGAATTTGCCTCAAGGCAAGAGAGCATTGAAAAATAAATGGGTCTTCCAATTGAAATCAGAAGAGAATAACTCACAGCAAAGGTATAAGGCAAGGTGGTTGGGAAATACTTTGGTCAAAAGAAGGGAATTGATTTTGAAAAAATATTTTCACCCATGGTTAAAATGTCTTCAATCAGAGTTGTACTTGGCTTGGCAACAACTTTAAATTTAGAAGTTGACCGACTAACTTGATGTGAAAATAACCTTCCTTCATGGTGATTTAGAAGAAGAAATCTATATGGAACAACTTGAAGGTTTTGTAGTCAAAGGTAAAGAAAATATGTTTTTCAAATTGAGAAAGAGATTGTATGGGCTCAAACAAGCTCCAAGGCAGTGATATAGAAAATCTGTTAACACTCCATTTATAGGTCATTTCAAGTTGAGCTCAAAGCAGTGTCCTACAAGTGAGAATGAAAAAGAAGAAATGTAGAAGATTCCATATTCATCTGCAGTTGGTAGTTTGATTTATGTCATGGTGTGTACAAGGCCAGACATTGCTCATGTTGTTGGTGTTATGGGTCATTTCCTTGCTAATCTTGGAAAAAAGCATTGGCAAGTTGTGAAGTGGATACTTAGGTATCTCAAAAGTACTTCTGGAGTTTTTTTATGCTTTGGAAGTGGCAAACATGTGTTGAATGGTTACACAAATGCAGACATGGCATGAGATATGGATTATAGGAAGTCTACTTCTGGTTCTATGATGACTTTTACAGGGGAAGCAATATCATGGCAATCTAGGTTACAAAAATGTGTTGTTCTTTCTTCTATGAAGGAAAAATATATTGTTTTTATAGAAGTTTCTAAAGAGTTCTTGTGGATGTAGAAATTCCTACAAGAGTTGGGATTATCAAAAGAAAAATATGTTTTTTATTGTGATAGTCAAAGTGCAATCCATCTCAGCAAAAACTCATCCTTTCATTCAAGGTCAAAGCATATTAAAGTCCAATATCATTGGATATGAGATGCATTAGAGATGAAGCAATTATAATTGGAGAAAATCCATACTAATGAGAATGGGTTAGATATGATGACAAAGATTCTACCTACAAAAAAAATTTGTTATTTGCAAGGAGAAGGCCATTTGGTTTATTATAGTCCCAATTAATTGGTAAGGGGGAGATTTGTTAGGTGGGTCACCAATTTATTGGTCATACTGATTTGATTAAGGAAAATAAAATGTGTATTTTTCTTTATAGACTCCCAGCCCATTAAGCAATTTAAAATATACAACCCTTGCATCATATTGGTTAAGAGGAAAAATAAAGTGGAAGATAGTGAGAAAAGAAAAGAAGCCTTCAAAGAGAGAGTGAGGAAGAAGGTAAAAACAACTAGTGTATCCTGTGCAAATTTGTATAGAGAAGCTACCTTGAAGAAAATGTTTTATTTCTCATCTTATATTGAGGTTCCTTTTGATTTTTATTCAAGTACCATTAGGGTTGATATGCTCATTCCCCTTAGACCTCGATTGGGAGACTTATGTTCTTACCACAAACCCAATAGTCTCATATTGTTTAGAAGCGAAGGTCTAATGTAATTTAAATATCCTTTTCTCATTCCATCTATCGAGGCACCTTTTAAGGACAAAACTGTGACGAATCTACGTTCCAAAGCGGATAATACCTCAGATATATGGTAATTGACAATGATTCTATCATTAGACTTGGGATCGAAATATTTTACATATTATTTATTTAGGAAAGATTTGATCTGAATTTTGCTTCCGCTTGTTTATCTGTTAATTTTGTTTTCTTTCCAACACTTTCAATTCTATCATTTCAATTCTATCATTTGTATTAGAGTCAAGGTCATAAATTTAATTAAATAATTATTAAAAGGAAAATTGTTTTGAGTTGTACAATTATCACACCGAAAGAGTTTAATAACATATAGTGGACCTACTTACAAAAATCTCCAAAGTAGTTCTATAACTCCGTACAAACCCATTTTATAAAACTAACTCTCTTTTTCAAAGAACACCAGGTAAAAGTTTTGATTTAAAAATATGGTAATACCTAATGCAAACATATGATAATATAAAAAGTTAAAAAGCATCTAGGAGAATGTGAGAAATAATATTGTGAAAATTGGACGAAATTTAAGAAAAAAAAAGTGTCCTTTGTAGTTATTACTTTTTTTTTTCTTTATGGAAAATTCTAAAAGAAAATAAAATATAGCGTAAAGTTTTTGACTAACCAATATAATGTTTTACTATGCATCCTTCTTAGAATAAGTATATTCGTAAGACCACCCATAAAGCTCGTAATTCGCTACAAAACTCATCAAAATGGATTTATTTTAAGCAAGCACACATATGTCCTACATATATTAAAGGTTTAGGATGTTGGTCAAACAATAAAATCAAAAACTAAAAATATCATTTTAAAAAGTGTAAAATTTCACCTTTTTTTAAAATCTAACCATGATTTTCGAAATAAAAAAAAAATTTAAATGGTAAAGTAGTTTGCATTTAAATCACATAAAAATATTTTTTATATCACTTTTACGTAATCTATAATTTTATGCTTAATAAAAGTATGATATCATCACTAAACAACTATTTAACGACAAAAAGTACCTAAATTTCATACTATTTTTTAAGAGTACTATTTTTGTTTAGCTTACGCATTTTATTTATTAGCATTAGATTGTAAAAAGAGTTCATTAGCGCTCTCACAACCCGCAGATAAATCCATTTAACTCGAGAACGGATTCAAAATTTTAAGGACCATCATTAGGGTTCTCATATATAAAAAGCTATTAACTGTTTAAATTTTTTCCTAATACCTTGAGAATTGTTTTGTCCTTCAAATTATCATATTTAATTACTATTTTTTTTTTCATAAAACTTTTTCCAATTACTCAAATTATGTCATGAATTCGATGAATTCTTAAAACTTATTCTTTGCATAAATTTAAAATACTCATTTTTGTTTTATTCACTTGCCGGTCGGGATCGTGATATCAATGAAATTACTGTATATTTTACTTCTAGTATAAAATAAATTTAATATTGTATAGCCATCTTAGCTCAGCCGGTAGAGTGCATGGCTTTTAACATGTGGTCGTGGGTTCGATTCCCACAGACGGCGAATGTTGATTATTTTGCTTAAAGTCTTTTTTCTTAACCTTATGAAAAAAGGCTGATGAAATTTGGTATTGAAATCATTAATTATTTATATATTGATGAAAACAAAAACTTTCACAAGTCATATTTACATGCTTCCATTCTCTTCTGCTGAAGAGTCAGAAGCAGAATCATCCAGTGTTGAATTTGATGTAGTCTCCAATTGGCTCCCACTCTCACTGTCTGAACCCCCTACTGTTCTTTCTTCAAGAGGGTGTTTCAAGAACCAATACATTATGCTAGCTGTTAGAGTAAGGATCATCTTTTGATTCACCTGCAAAATACCATTCAAGAGTTGGTACAAAAAAACACCAACACAATTGCAGCCACATTAGACACATCCATAATATCCATGGTTGTGTCAAAATCTTGCAATTTACAACTTTTGAGCATTGTTTGCCTTAAACAAGTATTTTTCCAAACATGCACTAAAACTGATGTTTCAGGCAATTTAGTAGAAAGTGAATGTTTGCTAAATGTTTTGCAGTCAGTGACAAAAACCTCAATATGAATGCTTGTTAAATGTTTTGAACTCAATGACAAAAACCTCAACATGAATATTTGCTAAATGCTTACCTCAGTGATGTCTTCAGGAAGCAAGAATATTGAACATCCAAGCTTTCTTGCAATACTGATAATGTAGGTGGCATTCATCATTTTCTCCTGATCTGCACCATTTATAAACCAGATTAACGCAAATCTTCTCCTGGTACCAAATTTATGTCCATTTCATGCAACACCATTATGCAAGTGAAGAACATAACTTTTGTAGTTCACTTTTTGTAGCAGGAATGAGATAACTTCAGCTTGAGAGAATATCATGATAGTTTGGAATTAATGCATATAAAATATATAAAGTCATAATCAACACATTCGCAATAAAAATGGATTATTGAATATGCCATTTGTCAGATGTTAATGATTATAAATGGCCCAATACATGATTTTCTTACACTCTACAACCAAAGTAGGACAGACAGGTTTACATGAAAAATGAAAAACTATGCGGCCTTAATGATGTTATTAGAATAGAAAAATCCAATGAAATGAGTGATGTTACAGTTTTCAAGCAAAGGCATTAATGACCATAACGAATCCAAAATTCTAGATGGAACACAATTATTGTAGTACACATCACATGTGCTTCATCACAGAAGGTTATTTAGAAAACATGCATGCAAGCCAAACATTATTAAAGAGTAAAAAGAAAACATACCAGTTATTCCTTTTGTTACAAGACCCCAATTTACAGCTCTAGGTTGCACAGAACTAAGAAGCTCAAGGAAAAAAATTCCATCTGTTACACTCTTGTCCTGCAATTTGATTAATTATAACAATTAACGAACCTAATTCGGTAAAAGTCTATTCTCTGAATATATTATACAAATTATTTATCCAAAAAGCACCATGCAACACTAACCAAATACACCTAAATATGTATCAAGAAAAGAGATAAATTAGTTCAGGAAAATTACTATACTTTTCCATGTTCCATATAACAAAAATCACCCTTAGAAGCAAACATAATTACATAGCCAATCTAGCTTTTGATTACTGATATATCCTAGTAAAATATAGTGAAATTGGGATCTTTCTTGAGCAGGAGTATAATGTACATGTATATCAGAAGGGTACAAAATGAAATGTTGTCATGCAAAACTACAGTATCTCTTTATTCAGCAAGCACTAGAGGAAAGCCAACAAAACTATCAAATATTACAAACAAAATAAACCGGTGAACACGATAGAGTCAGTCGTTTGCAGTAGAACGACATACATACACACAGATACATATATATATATAAATCCAAAAGTACCTTGAAACTATTCATTCGGCTTTGACTTCCTGAACTGCTGACTCTGCTGTTTGCCCATCTCAGAATATCAACATCAGTTATTTCCTTCCCATGAGAGTGAAATCTCAAGTTTTTTAGGAGTTGAAGGATGTTGTATCGCATCAACTGCCACAAATATGCTGAAGACAAAATCAACCATGTTTGGTTAAATAGTGTTAGCATCCTCTAACATCAGATGAAAAGTTTTATAGAAGGGATACAGAAACAATGAATTGATGGTTGACACATTTTCAGTTCATCAATTGACTCAAACCCAGCAAGAGAACATAGTTTTCAGGCCAACATACCTAGTATTAATTTTTTATAGCCCTGCACAATGTCATTCCCAGCAATATTTACCAGGGAAAATTTAAGTTGTTTCCCTATTTTCACAACTTGATTGCAGTTCTCTACTTTTTTGAATGGCAACTTAATAGGTGGCTTATTAGCAATCTTCCAATTCACTATCCCTGGTGACACTTTGTCAAGAGTCTCCAGGAGTACCCACCTGTAAACAAGTACAACACATTCAGAAGATGTAAATCTCATATGAAAACAATGTAAACTACTGTCAAATCAAACAAAGAATCTTGTCACACAATTCCTAAATGTCAGAATTATTTAAACATGCATTGCCATTATTTGAATGATTATAACATTCTTATGGTGAGAAATTTGAAAAGTGAAAAATTATTGAACCAATATAACAGTTTTCGATTCCACGAACAAGATTAACAAGACCGGTTCATATTCCACACCATTTATAAGAGATATAGTGAAAATAAGATATTCCACCCGTTTCTAACATCCTCAAAGACATTGTTGATGTATGTTGAATTTCCAAGGCTATTGATCCAGAGGCGAAATGCTCTCTCTTCTCTAGAGTCTTGGGTGTCATCTAACAAGTTTTCAAGGAGAGAACTCTGTTTTGTCTGAGTTGATAGTCCATTCCTGTAAGAGTGAAATTGAGTTTGCTTGCATATATTTCTCAAACCCCAAAATGTAAATTTGCTTACTTTTTATTGGAGATGTAATAGAATCATACATAGGTTAATGAAATCATATTCAAAGCCAATAAAAGAAAACTAAACAGCCAAATGAAGATTTAGGTGTTCAAAATTGTACATCTATTTACACCTATTCAAATAACTCGAATAAGTAAATTTCAAAATGTAGCTAATGGGTGACACATAATTAAAATGACCGTTGTTTATTCAGGCACAAATCATCATACACTGGAGAATAACCAATACGGAAATTTCTTGCAGGAAGAACATCAGATAAAATGAAACAGAAGAAAATAGAAGTGTGTGGCCCCCAGAAATATGGTGAAAGTGAGTTCAACAAAGAAGGATTCATCGGGAACATACTCCGTCACAGAATAAAATAGGTTGTTAATTTTACTCAAGGCTGATAGCTGTTTCTGAAGGCTACAAGTTAGGGTCTCACCACAAAGTCAAGAATAAGAATAAAAAGGTACCGCAGTTATATTAATAAATCACTTCAATAAAACAATCCTTTACCAAATCCTAAAATAAAACTCCATTTCATGTCTTATCTATTACCAACAACTCAAAAATGAAATAATTTGAACAAACAATATGTGCTCAATAGAAAGATCATTATCACCTGTGTTGAAAAATATGTGCAACAAAAGCAAGGTTAAGATTTGGGGAACCTTCCACTATATCTCTTGCTGTTATGTATCGCTTACAACCCATCTTATCAGCATGTTCAAGAACTAATTTTGCTCGTTCGTAAGGATTTTTGACAGCCAATGTGGATGGATTAGTGTATTCAGGTGCAAGAACATTTAGAAGGTGAGCATAAGCTTCTGCATCCTGTAGTGTCAGAACCATACATGTTAAAAAAAGTCTATCTTCATGAACTTTGCTCAAAAAAGTTTTGTTATAATTTATAGTTCATACTGACCAATGATTTCCTGCATGAAAAGTAGAAAAAGTGTACAAAGAATCTTGCAAGAAATGTGTTTTACTCAAAATTCCTCATGACATAATTCACTTTATTGATCCTTAAGATTTAAGCTACTTATCTCCTATTTTTCATCAGATGAAAAAGATTTCAATCAACTGCAGCTCATTAATACTAACACTAATAGAAGTTCCAACTTCATAAAGTAAATCTAATCAACAAATTATTATTCCAGAGGCTGCTCATATGAACAAAACACATATTAACATCATATACAACATAGCATAGCAACATTTATGTTTCAAAAGTACTCAATTACCCTAACATCAGAGGAGAAGTTCATGACTATCTTCTTGTAACTTGATTTCTTCAAATGGAAATTCATCCACCTTAACAAAATCTTTTCTGGTGCCAGACTCATCAACTCTTCCATACCCTATTATTTCAGAAATTTGAAGGTAACAAATACAACAATGATGAAAAGTATGAAAAGATGATGAAATCAAGTATTTACCTCACTATCACTGACCAACTCCACAAGCTGAGGTGTTTTCTTTAGGTTCAGATCCGCCAATAGTTGTATCTAATTTAGCAACCACCATTAGGAATGTCAAAAGTTTTTCCTTGAAAAATTTAATATGCAGCATGCAGTATCTACCAATTTCATTGATACCAAAACAAGAATGCATAATTAGATAAAAAAAAATGAAGATCTATTCATATAAGGTAATAATTTTAGCAATCTAAACAAAACAATTCTGAACTTCACATTAATTACCATTTACCTTAATAATCTGTGAAATTAATCCAAGCACCAGATGACGCTGAAATTAAAACAAAACAAATAAGATACCAACCCACAAATTGAAAAAAGAAAATAAAATACAATCTCAATAGCAGAATGGTGGAGGAGTAATTTCTACAC
>Ga0209389_1001490_pt1 | contig 16619 bp, 6 predicted proteins | sample CowpearedBW_FD_187526 | JGI IMG/M metagenome (GOLD analysis project Ga0209389, IMG submission 187526) | Root nodule microbial communities of legume samples collected from California, USA - Cow pea red BW (SPAdes) (version 2) | ecosystem: Host-associated > Plants > Roots > Nodule | place: USA...
ATAAAAAAGTTGTACAGAATTAATATACATAATTTGTGATCCAAAAATAATGAGAGAGGGAACACAAAAGTTTGTCGGTTTTGTAGGGGATTGGTACACCTACAGAAGAGACAAGATGCATAATTGTTAGGCGAAAACATTAGAAAGTTTGTATCATTAACCAAATTCATGTGGATGAATGTATTGTTATGGAGCAAATTGTATTGGTTTGAGCAAGCAAGACAGGACAGAAGAAGCACACACCCCTTTAACATGAAACACTGTCCCAGACGGAGATCATGTCGTTTGTCTTGACTATATAATCGAAAGTTGAGAGATCTGAAAATAATTGTCGTAAGGAAGGATCTTGGGCTGTTCATGTACATGTATCAATGAATGACAGGCAAAGATATGTTAGGGTCATGATGGGACTAAGGACTGCAGCTTCAACAAACTAATGGAAAACAAGGGTAGCCAAAAATAAAGTTTAAAGTTTAGTATAATTTAGAAAGAAGTGAAAAAAATAAATAAGGAAGAATTGGAGAAAGGGAAAGGATCGGTCATGTGTTTGTCAGAGGGTGGATACGTACACTTCCCATTCCATTATACTGTGATTTGAAGGTGAAAGATGAATTTGGGGGCGTAACGTCGGTGTCAAGAGAATGGGTGTAGCAGCTTAAAAACTGAAACGAAAGAGAAGGCACAGTGGAATGAGAAAGTCTGGGGCAAAACTGTTATGAGGGTTTGCAGAAAGAATAATATAAAACCAAAACGTTTCTATCTTTCAATTACTTGTGGGGACTGTATCTCCTACTCTACTTAATGCTATCATTGCCCAATTACTCCAACCTACGTAATAGCTAGTTAAACAAAAACAAAAATGAAGCAAAATGAAGAGGATTTTGTTTTGCTGATGAGTATGTTTTTTGTAAAGAAAAAAAAAATGAAGTTGTTTTATTTGTTTTTGTGGCAATCTAGGAGGTCTGGTTTATTTATGTGGCATTGGCAATGGGTTTGTGTCTGTTTGCCTCAAATGGAAAGCAGATTAAAGAATGTCTGGTAGTGGTGAATCCATTATGCCTTGGTTTGGTTGCTACTCTCATTAATGATCGCATTTTTTGGGTTCTTGAGCCCCAAATCTCCTTGTCAATGCACACAAACCAAATATGTGCAATTAATTTTTGGCCGTAAAAAGGGCCAATTAATCAGCTGCATTGGGTGTCGGTTTCTGAACATGGGCCTCTTGGCAGTATAATTGGGCTGCCCTACCTCTTTCTATACTCTTTGTCGTTTAATCCCTATCTTGGCTTTGGGCTACCTCAAACATTCTTGTCACTGTCCTTCCTATGTTCTTACACAAACCACTTACTACTTCAAATTTTTTGGATCTGTAAGTGACCAACACTGAACTCAACAATTTCAAAAATAATTCTATGTGTTCGTTCACTCACGGGTTTGGCGTTTATAACATTCTCTAAGAAACCAAATATTTGAAACCAACCATTCTCTCACTACATGTCAGTGACTTTTGATAGTGCATCAAAAGAATCACAATGCCAAATACTACTACTATATAGTCTTGTTATATAAGTTTTGAATTATGTACTCTGCGTACTGCACTGACCTATTTTCACTCGCGTGATTCACTAAAAAGAGTGATTGTACATGTAACATAGCTCTTGTAAAATCTTCAGAGAGATAAATAAATACCCTCACATTTGTGGTCCCTCATATCTTGTGCAATGTTGATAGAATTCAGCAATATTAGTAATTGAAATTGAAACTATGTGATGTATATGAAAATATGAGAGTGAGAAAAAGGAGAAGGCTAAAAAATTTGAAGTTTTTGTGGTCGTGGAAGACAGAAAAAGAGAAGGGGTATGTATGGTCAGAGTGATGCAGGATTGTATCTGAATGTTACATAATGACTATCTGGACTCTGAAAGAAGATGACAAAAGAGAACTGATAAAAACACTGCCTTTGGCTTCAATAAGGGCACCATCAACGAGTAACTAACTCTGCACCTTTGCTGCACCCATATTTTTCTGTCTCTTATGGCCTTTCACTACACTGTTCACACATAATATACAGAGAATTTACATAAGGAAAAATATAGTTTTAGTTGTGCAAGAATGTACTATAAAATTAGTATAATAGACTCTTGAAAAAAAATGGTGATGGAAACTTCTCAAAAGAAAATAGAATGTGTTTATAATGCATGACTTAAAACATTAAACAAATAAAAGTTGTGCTTCTCGTGCATAAATTCAGTTTTAAATATATATTGCGATTTTGTTAATGTTACTGATGATGATTGTCCAGATTTTGTAGTTTCGGGTTCATGTTTAGTACAAATTCATCTAATGTTTTTGTTTTTCAAGATCTTCCATGACAATTCTTGATTTGGTTTTGGTTGTTGCAAAGTAGTTTCATAAGCTCTTTCTAGAAGAGTGACAACCACATTGATGGTTATGTCACCTAACACTCTCAAAATCATTTGAGTGATAGAAATTTTACACTCAAAATCCTAGGAGTTAGCATTGGTCGGATGTTTTAATGTGCACATTTCTTCGTTTCTTCGTTTTCAGAATACAAATATTTCAAAATTAATATTAATATCAATAAAGAACTTCGTGACAATAACAACTATATAAAAATTATTGAAGAAATTTGAAATATTACTAGGACTTGAGGACACCGTCATTAAACCTTTTAACGACTTTTCAAATCGGAAACTATTGTCACACAACTTTGAAAAGAAACATTTTATGTATGAAAACTATTTTGTCATATAGTCGGAAGGAGTCTTGTAAATTGAAACCATTATTTAACTCTTAAAAATTAAACTAAACATGTTCAATGTAATATCTGAAAGAAATTAGTTTGAAAGTTTACAGTGAGAAAATAAGAACATAGAAATTAAAAAAATAAAAAAGACTGAATCACAAATTAAAGAGACAATAATAGACCTTATTTTGAGATTTAAAGATGTCAGCATGGGCTTTTTTTAATAGTATGGTAGCATTTTTGTCAAACACCACAAAAGTGGTTCAATCTCTTGCATTAGTTACCCGAAGCTTAAGTTTATACTTGAATCAAGAATATATATATATATATATTCATATATAACAATACAATACGAAAAGCATCATGAATAAAGTTGTGGACAGTATTTCTAAATAACCTTGATCACATGTTTATGGTATTTTTCATAGAAACATATTTTTTAGTTTGGATACACTGCTTTGTTGCACACAAAAACAATGAACTACAAATGATCATGTTTAAGAATGTGTTTAATTGTAGCCATTACAACAAAATTACTTTTCTATTCCACCACCATCAAAACAATACTTCATTAATTATTTAACTCAATATAAGAGGATAATAATATTATATTTCTTTGCAATCTTTTAGTTCTTCGATGGAGTTTCCTAGATTGAGTCCAAGGAATTCATCTTCAATGTTGATTTTAGAAGATTCAAGCGTTGTGATATAGATTCTACGTCCTATAAGGTATAAAACTTCTTATCAAATATATTACACATTAAAAGTCTGAACAAAACTTTACAAATTCAAAAACAACAAATGGAAAAAAGAACTTTGCCTTTGTCATTGAAGCTAACATCAGCTAAACAATTCTTCATACAATTAATTAACCATTGCAACACAGTAAATTTGCCCATTAACGTGAGAGAGAGCGATTACTGATCAGGAGAAAAGCTGCTATAAAATATAAGACAGAATTGTTTGAGAGGCACAGAAGTCAACAACAACCCGCTCCTTTCATCAAAAGCAAAAGCAACAAACTTAAAAAAAAAAAAAAAGGGTTAAATATGTTTTGGTTGCCTTAACTTTCGGTGAATTTTGGAATTAGTCTATTTTGAAATTTTGAACCAATTTAGTCCTTCATCTTTCGAAATATGTAGATTTAGTCTTTTAATCAAATTTTGTTAAGTTTATTTGACATTTCAAGCGCATTTGATAATAATATTTGACTTAACATTAAAGAAAAAATGTATCAAACAATATAAACAATTCAAATACAATTGTGAAATTTGTATAAAACATCAAATAAACCTAACAAAATTTGATTAAAAAGACTAAATAGACGTATTTCAAAAGATGAAAAACTAAATTGGTCCAAAATTTCAATGGATTAATTTTAAAATTCAATTAAATAACCAGAAATATATTTATCACAAAAAATAATTTAGGGTTTTGTGTGTTGTGGGGCCCTGTAGGAAGCAGAAAGTAAACAAGGGCAATAAAGGGAGCGTGTGAAGACAAAAGACCCTAAAAGCAAAGGAAGCCGATGCCAGAAAGAGGAATTGCATTCATCATTCAAAACAAAAAGCTGAAGAACCTTTCATGGCTACCCTTCTTCTATCATCTTATAAAGAAGAAAAACACTTCATTCATTCATTCATTCACATCCAACTACACCATCAAAACACACAGATACATATATTTTGTTCTGTGTCTCTTCGTGCACCAAGTACACAACATCATCAAAAAATCATTACTATCACTCTTACTGTCATCACTTCAGCAATGCAGCTAGGAAACTCCATTTCCAACACCATGAAGTTCTTGCACAAGACTCTTGAGAACTTCAAGTCTTGTTTCTTTCCCAGATACCAGAAGCTTCCCAAAACGCCTCCACAAAATCAGTTCTTGGGCATGGACAATAACAATTATAAAGACTTGGAAAAGTTCTACAGTGACTTCACCGAGCAATGGGATTCAGGAAAAGAGAAGGGTAGGCAAAAAAGCAAGAAGAAAGGCAAAGAGGTTCCAAATGAAAGCGTCGTTGGGTTGAACAATGCGAGGCATGATGAGCAGAAGATGAAGAAGAGTGAGGAAAGAGAGGAGTGTGAGAAGAAAAAACAGAAGGGGTTAACCAATGAAAGGGTGAATCAGAAGAAGGATTGGAGGGGTAATGGAAATTATTGCATGGTGGAAAAGAAGCTTAGAGAAATGGAGATGTTGGAGATGAGTGATGTTGATTATGTACTTGACATCGAAGAGGTTCTGCATTACTATTCTAGAATCACGTGTCCCATGTATCTTGAAATTGTGGATAAATTCTTGGTGGAAATGTACTCTGAGTTCAATTCTTGTTGTTACACCTCGTAATCGTGGTATTAAATCTGGGGTGAAGTGAGGTCTTAGGTTTCATGACTTTTGTCTTGTTCTTTAATGTTTCTGTCCATTTCGTTTGTTTCTAAAATTCAAATTAACTGTTGTTGTTGTTGTTGTTCAATATCTATTTCGTTGATCAATCAGCAAAGGATGAATTTGACAAGCACTTTTTAGATGTGAAAGTTCATAATGTGTCTTGTTTTGAAAATTGCTTTGTTTCTTAAATAAAATAAAGAAAATGTGTCTTGTTAAGAAGACTTTTCATAAGCTTAATTTACGGAAACAGAAGGTACTTGGGTCCCTTGAGGAAAGCCATAAACCTTTTGCTTTTTTCTTTCTTTCTTTCTTTATCCTCTTTAATGGATGTCTTTTATTAAAAAACTATTAGGTGATTTAAAATTATTAAGAGTTTGGAGTACTCTTAATTGTATGTTTTCTAAAAAATTATTAGAAGTATAAACTGTTTAAAATTACCTAATAATTTCTTGCTTTTTACAACTAAAGCCATTGGCAGAAAGGTTGAGGAGAAGACATCTGAATGATAAGAAAATAAAATCAAGGCAGTAAATAATATGATTAAAGAAAATAATTAGTGTTGGGTATAAGAATTAAGGTAAAAGAAATAAAATTAACTATTTATTCTATCCAATGCTTTTATATTTATTAGATTTTATACTGCCTATATTTATTCAATTTTAAATCAAAAGAAATAAACATATTCCGGGCTTATTTTTAAATTATTATAAAATTATTATATACTAGGTAGCCATTAGGTGCTACCTTTTTTATTTGTTAAATTAATATAGAAAATCCAGGGAAGTCTTATATTGCTAACTTTTAGATTAGTGTAACAAAATGAAATAAAATATTCGTTTGGATTGATAAAACATGGAAACGGAGTTTCTTTTAGTTATTTTCTAAATTACGTATTTTTATTTTTCTCAAAAGAAAAAGGAACGAAAATTTGATTTATCATTCATGGTTGTCTCTTTTTTTGTGCTACACTTACTACTACCATTAACTTTCCAATTATGATGCAGTCATATGAAGCATAGTTTCTTTTTAGTGCCTTCATTTAAGGTGAAATACAAAATTCTTTTAAGGAGAGAAAGAAAAAAAGTTTAAATTCTTTATAGTTGAAAATAAGTTTATGTGTAAATTAATTTTATTCTTATATAATTTTAATTTTTTTTAATCTATGCGTAAATTAATTTTAACATATTAAGAAGTTAATATTATCATTTTAATATTTTTTCTTTTAAAACCGTGTGAAATTCATTGAATATTTGTAATATAATATTTTAATTCAGGTGTAGAAAATACAATGGAATTAATTATTTTTTTATTAGTTTCATAATTAAAGAAAGAGTAAAATATAAATTACATAAACATTCATTCATTAATTTGTTAATTATTTTAGCTGTGATCGGAAGAAAAAAAAAACAGTTACAAAGCTTGTATAGACAAAAACTACTTTGATATTATTTTTAGTACTGGTTTTTCTGTTTGACATGACAAGGCCTATTCCCGCCATGAACCGATCCTTTAAGACTTAAAATGGGTCCAATAGAAGGATGACTACTGTAACGTTTTAGGGAATTGTTTTTCCCATTTTTTTATTTATAAGTTTTTTCTACAATATTTATAGCTCGAAAACATAATTTATTGATTTAATTTTCGTTTATTAGTATAAAATATGTTCTTCGAAACGTATTTAACACTTTTATTAACTAAGTTAAAAATATATTCTTTAAGTATTTAATATTCCAAAAATTAAATTTTAAAACATTAAAAAAGTAAGATCTGTAACGAATTTTCCCAAATATACTTATTAAAATAATGAGTTAATATAAACTGTTCAATGTCCAAAAAAAATTAATCAATTCAAATATGAAGTCATCTTAGAAGGCCTAAATATTAAAAATAATTTAGGAAGTGGAAGAAGGGTGTATAAGTCAAATAAAGGAGCAAAAATAAAAGTTTGGCTTTTTGTACTTAAACTTAAGTAGATGAAGTGCCTATTATGACCTGGTTATTTCATTACTTCATTAATTTATATTTAATAGAAATTTTATTTTATTTTTATGTTGGTACACCTTTGCTATAAATGGTTGTGATAAAACAAACCTACTAGAATGAAATAGGAAAAATAAAACTAGTCTTAGCCCATTCAGTTTAACTTGCACGCTTCACTTTCTGCCCAATCCCCATGAGCCCAAACTCTATCGTTCTTTGGGGGTTTCTTTCTGCACCTACAATTTTTCTTCTGCACCCAAAAATCCAAAACATGTATCACCCAAAAATGCACTACCATACAAAGTGCTCATGTGCATTGCATTATTCTACTTACATTGCTCATGGATATTTGAAATTGTATATTATAATTTGAAAAAAAATCATTATTTCAAAATCATTTATATTACGGAAACATGTTAATACTACTGTTTTTATACTTTTGGAACCATTTGATCATCAAATCACCAATGCTAAATTTTACAAGATTTATTGAAAATAATCATGGTTAAATATAACTGAGCAGTTAATAAAAAAAAACAAAAAAAACCTTATCCTATTTGTATCAATGATATAGAAATTAACATGACTTATATATTGGCCTTGTCTATGGAAAAATATTCCACCAAAGCAATTCTCCCTCTTAAGATGGCACAATATGCATGTGCTTTGGATATGGTCACATGGTTGAATTACTAAGAACAAAAGGATAAAGGAATGACACAATCTGAGGTTGGAAGAAACGTCCAAGAGTCTGAGAAAAGATGACACTTTTTTTTTTTTTAAAGTACAGATTCAAAGGTTCAGCACTATACAAGGTGGATCCCATTTTATCTGCTACTTATATTGATCAAGAGATGAAGAGAAACCCACGTCATGAATAAGAAATTGTGCTATTCATTGACATTCCAAGGATATTGGATCAATGTCACTTCACTTCATCAAATTTCACTCATTTCTATGGATCAATCTACTCTCTTCTTTCAAACACACCCACATTGTGGGAACCCCATTTTTTCTCTCATGTCTCTCTCATCTAGCCCTGCTATGCTAAAGTGGAACACCTATAAGCCTCATCATTTTTCTTTGAATTCATAATCATTTTGAATACGAATTCTAGTTTGAGTTGTTGGAGTCGTATGGATAATTTTTTAGGCATTCAAGTGTGAGTCTAAGTCTCACATAAGATAAAAATGAGAAAGTAAAACACTATATAAGAATAAAGACCCATAAATCTATAAGGTTTTAGGTTGAGAGTAATGTTAATACCTTATGTGTTTGTTCAAGTTTCAGGTTTTTAGTCATTTATAACCAATTTGATTTATTTTAAGTACAATGGTCACAAATTGAAGATTTATCAACTATATTATTAATTGTATAAATAACACAACAATCAGAGATGAATCAAGTTTTTTGACATGAAAAATTTGTTATCAGTGAATGTAAGACTTACATTAAGAAGAAAACATTTGACGAGTGTTTGCATGTCAATATATTATGTAGGAGTATGCATTATTGTAGCTATAGTTTGTAGACATCTCTAATTGCTACAAACTACAGATAGTAGAATAACATTAAAATATAAAGGCTAGGACGATGAATTGTTCCTTCTATTTCAATTTTCATCTGTTGAAAAGTATCTGTGCCTACCTACCTTTTTCATTACAGAAGCATGCAATGAGAATCATATGGTGAGAAAATTTAAGACAAATAATGTTGTGGGCTTAAGGATGTTGATTTGTGATGGGTGGAGTTAACGACTTAACTTAAAGCTTGACCCTATTCTCAAATGTTATCTTCATTGCTGGTAACTGATTTGACAAAGATGTGTGGTGTCACATTGCATATAGCTAGGGCTATACATAGGTTATATATATTCCTAGGAAAAGTAATTAGGTTTAACGTTGGATGAATGGTTTGTTTTGTTTTGTTTTGTTATGAAGGATAATGAGAAATGAGATTGTTGAAGGTTGTGTTGGTGATGGAGGTAGAGAGAAAGAGAGAGTTTGGGAAAGTGGTAATTAATTGTAACATGTTTGGTTTGGAATCCGGAACATGTGGAGAGAGGAATGATTGAAGATTGGAAAATGAAAGTGGTGGTCCTCTTCGAGAGAAAGATCCCAGTGTTGATATATTTGGGAAGTACACCAAATCGGAAAAAGTAACAAACAAACAGTAGGATACACAACTATTTCATTGCTATCTTCCAATCTATTAATTCACACCTTTTATTCACAAAGATAAACTTCTATATCATGTGTGTTTTAATTACTGAGACACCTTTCAAGCTCTTTTTCAAATTATTAACAGATTAAATTCTAATTAATCTGTTAATAGAATAGGAGTTTTTCTTTTGTTGTAACATAATATATATATATATATATATATATATATATATATATATATATTTTTTTTTTTTTTAACATAATATATATATATATATATATATATATATATATATATATATATTCACTTTTTTATGTTAAAAAATAGTAAAATTATTATTGTTATAATTATGAAGGAAATAGAATAATTTTTATAATTTTATGTTAATAGTTTTGGTTTATTTTGTAGATCTTTTTTTAATTATAGATAATTATTTCAATTTAAAAAATAGTTAAATTTAAAATAACGATGAAATCGATAAAATTTAAATTTAAAACAACGGTCATATAAAGGATAAAATTGATATAAGGTATTTTAATTTAAAAAAAAAAACTATTTAAAGAGTAAAAGAGAAATAAAATGTGTACAAAAATCTCTTTTATATAATGATATAGAATAGTATTAGGGTTAAATATGTTTTTGGTCTCTTAACTTTCATTCAAAATTTAGTCACCTTTTGAAACTTTAACCCAATTTAGTCTCTTAACAATCTTAGAAATGCGTGAGCTTAGTCCTTTTAATCAAATTGGTAAGTTTTTAGATGTTTCAAATGTGTTTCTTAGCTAACATTGAAGCGAAATTGTGTAAAAGAGTGTAAAAACTCAAATATTATCTTAAAATACATTTGAAACATAAAATAAATTTAACAAAATCTAATTAAATGGACTATAAATTTATGCAAATTTAAAGTTGACGACTAAATTGAGACAAAGTTTTCAAAAAAAATTAATTCCAATTTTCACTTAACATTAATGAATCAAAAACATATTTAATTATTATTATTATTAAATATATTTTGAGTCTTTCAAATATAACACAAAATTATAATTGGTTCATATTCAAAATTTGATTTCTCTTTAGTATCTTTACTTAAAAAAACAATAAATTTAGTTCCTCATTCTCAACTGCGTTAGATTTTGTCCCACAAGTTTCAATTACAATTTTCGAGCCGGACCGAATTGCAATGTTAAAATTTAATTTACGTTGTAGTTGAAACAAAGTTATTCCATTCTTGGAAGCTTAATTAACCCCGTCGTGTGGAAGTCCAATAATCAAAGACATTAGGGAACTTATCTAATATCAAACAAACTAACAAAGTTAGTTTTTCCTTTAAAAGCAAAGTAAATAGTTTTACATTCTTACTCAATATATTATTTATTACATTTAATAAAATATGTAAGTTACGCACAATAATTTCTTACACACACATCAATTTGTTCCTAACAACCTCAAAAATTAATGATCAAAACTTTAATAAAAAAGAGCGAAAAAAGAAATCTCATCATGCAAACTAATTAAGTTGTACCTACATCTACTATAAGTTTATAAACTATGATAATTCTGTAATCCCTTTGTAGAAAAGAAAAGAAATTATGTGTGTTATAGGAAAATGGACAATGATAATAAGATTTTTATTTTTTTACTTTCATCCTTTATTTTTTTATGTGATTTAGTGTAAATTATTGATTAATGTGTCATTATCTTTTTTTTAAACTAATCAATAACCCATACCAAATCACGTCAGAGAATAAAAAATGAGAGTAAAAATATAATTTTTCATTCGAAAAAAGTATATTGAGTGTGCAACGTCCTTGTTTCTTTCCCTGTCTAAAATGGTAGTGATGAGTCGTCATGCTCATGCACATGGTCACGCTCTCACGCACTCTACACCAGCCTGCATGACTTGCCCTTTTCATCTACGTAATAAAGTTGAGCACAGACAAACATCATTTCCATCCCAATAACCTTCTCCTCCATTTAGCTGTTCACCATTTTTATGCACACAATCCCCAGAAGGACCATTCTTAATTAATCACTTATTCTCTTATATTCTCTCACAACAACCCTACTTCTATACCTATCGCAATTAACAAAACCTTCCTCTCTATAATTGCTTAAGCCGCCACATCTCTATCATAAATCAACCAATCATTATCTGTAACATCCATGAAAGCAACCTTACGTCCCAAACCTTCTTATATTCTCCCTACTTCAATCTCTAATCCTTCTTCTACCCATTTTCTGTTCTCACCATAGGGACTCTCTACACCTACTTTAGCTACAAGTTTCGTTACTTTCTCCAAACTTTTTAATTCAAATATTCTGCAGATATATACATACATTATTATTGAGTTTTTTATGCAGTGGAGAATATTATTATTAGGGCTTATCGATCTTATGGTCCTACATACACGTTCTCCTGACTTGAGGTTGGGATGGATGAGAGTTTGAAAGTGTGAAGGTTTTGTCTTCCTCCGCACAATAATTAGGTAGTTAAGCACAAAGTAGCAGTGTTGTATAATCATGTAAACTAATGAATGAGAAATGGTCCTGCACAAGAATAATATAGAAGAGTATTACATTACAATAAATCTTTTTGGACCACGGGTATTAAAGGTGGCAAGTATATGCATATACCAAATACATGGTCCAGATTTTAGAGCATATGTGCACCATGCATGCGTATACCTGCACTGCACAATAAGAAAGAAAGAAAGAAAGCAGAGTCGTGGTTGTTTCCCTGTGCTATCACGTGCCATCTGGACCATCTATACTATTTTAGATCACTGTCTCTCTGGGAAAATCCCTCAACCTTAATTTCTCATTCAATCCCAGGGACAAGAAATAATGTGCCTCTCTGCTTGATTCATTAAACCTTTTAACAATATTAATTAAGGTAGACGTTAGAACTCCCACGTCGACAAGAGATAAAACCAATTCATAATATATAAGTGAATGCAATCCTTACCTTACAAGCCGGTTTTGTGGGGTTCAATTAAGCTTAAAGTCCACTTCTAACATGGTATCAGAACTATATTAGAGCCTATTCTAGTAAATTTTATTGGACATTCTGTTCTACCCGATATCGGACCGCTAACGGATCACTCACTAATTTATTGTCTTATTCTGGTGCAATTCTCATCTTACAAATCGGTTAAAAATATAAATTTATAACATATAAATTACATAAATATCATCTTATAATAGATGATTTTGAGTTTGAAGCGTTGAATTACATTAAAAGTCTTTTTTTAAGGAGGTTTTAGAGGTATCGAAAACCTATCTTAATATTCTTTTATGTTTGTTCGATTAATGTCATCACTGTTAAATAATTTATTTCTTAGGATTAAGTTGAAATCAGTTTTTTTATAAAATACAAATTAAAATTATTAATTTTATTTATTTATATCTAGTCAATAAAATAATAATATTTATGGTTGTTAGATGATAGCATAAAATATAATAATTGTCATGCTATCATCATCCTTGATATTTCTTGCTTCAGCCGTAGGCGTGCGATAAGTTTACCAGTGTTCGGTACGAGGAGCACTGTTGTTTGAGGAACAATTACTTTTGCTGCCTTTTATTTATTGTGTACATTAAAAAAATTAAAGTCGCACATCAAATTGAAAATTTGAGGATAAAAAAACAAATTTAAAGAAAATAATTCCACTGCTTTTTTTGTTTTACACACGTATTTGTATATATTTTGAAAGTTTGTTCTTTTGACCTAAAAGTGTTTCACATGTAATCATCCTTGATTCCAATATAATTGATGGGCGTCTCATTCTGTGTAGTCTTCATTCTTCCACCGTCCTCCCATAATCAAAATCACTTCATTATCCACGTCACTATCGTATTTTGTTTTTGAAATTAATAATAATTATTATTATCTTTTTATAAAGGCTATTATATTTAGGATATTTAATAACTCTCACATTATTTAAAAATCATTTAAAAGTCAAGATCAAACATAATTTAAATATCTTTTCATTTCTTTATCTTTTAAATATTTTTTAATGACAAAACTATGATAAAAAATCGTACTCCAAAATAGATAATATCACATATAAGTATTTCGGAAATGTCGTGCCGGACGAATTTGATTCAGATTGGAACAACTAGGCATAGTTAGAGATCCCAATTATATTTTATAAACTTATTAAGGTTTCAGACCAGGGATTATAATTAAAAATTTGGACAGATATTTTATCTTCCACATGAAATCAATTCGAATATATATTTTAATTTGTGTAAAGTAGAACAAGAATCTTGCATTTATAATTTAACAAGGTTTAAATCACTTTATGTTTTCTGTTTGTGTCTGTATTTACTCGTATGAATCAAGTACTAAGAAAATATCCATTGAATTTTTTTAACATATTAAACTATGTTTACATGAGGAGAAAAAAAAACTACATTAAACGTTATCTTCCATTTATATTTTATGGTGCGATGAGTTTTTCAGGATTAACAGTACCTAGTTAAGAAACTGTTATCGATTAAAAAGTTGAAAATAAATAAGAATTATGATATTTTCACAAACTTTATTTTGATAAAATTTGATAAAATTTATTGTTTAACATACATCAAACTTTTTTTTTAAATCACACTAAACATTTTTTTCATCTATTAAGATGTTGTTACATATATATATTGTCAAAAATTTGTTAATAAAATAATTTTAAAAATTAATTTAGATAAGGATGAGAAGAAGAGAAGTTTGTTGATTTTTCCCATTGAGAAATCGATAAACTGGACTATGGGATATCGTTGATTAATATTTTCCAAAAAGGTCTACAATAAGTCACATCTTGTTTCAAATTATATTACTATTCTCTCAATCACACCTATTTTTTTTAGTTTACTTTGAATGTTTTTACCAAATATTACATTGCTGTTTGTTTACTATTCAGAATTTTCGTATCGTGTTTTATAATTTTTTAATTTTGCAAGTTATTTTTTGTACAGTTTATTTTTCAACTTACTTTTGTATGGTTTAAGTTCATGCAAATTCTTTACATATTTACATTTTACATACTTTATTTGCAATTAGTAATTTTCAAAGTTAAGTCATTTTACTTTCCTTTATTATTTTCCCACCTCCACTTTCATTTTTTCAATTAATACTTGTTTTTTTCTTCTAAAATTTAGTTTTTATCATAAAAATATAAAATAGGCAAAAAAATAGTTAAATTTTATATATTTTTAATTGAGACAATAAAATTATAATAATCATAAATATAATTTTAATTATAATAACAATAATAAATTTAAGTACTAAAATTGATTATTTTTCAATAAACTAAATTATAAAATGTCAAAGAAAAATATTTACTTAAGGTAAAAATCATAAAATATTATTAATCTAAATAAAAGAAATTACAATTTGGTTAGAATATTTTGATATATATATATATATATATATATATATATATATATGGAAAACAAAAACATAATTAAAGTTTATTTAATAAAGGAAACAACATGCATGGAAGTTGAACTGTAATAGAAACTTATATTAAAGAGAAAAATGTTTTTCATATTTTTCACTTTTTAAACGTTGTAGTTTGCATAGGTTAGAGACAAGCAGTAACTGCAACAGAACTTTATGCAGAAAATCAGAGTTTGAATGAATTACTAATCAACTAGGCATAGAAAATCAGTCTCACAACTATATATGTTGAAGTATCTAAACGATTTTATCTATACACGAAGAAAATATGGAACACAATTCCTTCATTGTAGTTGAAAACTTTGAATTGTTCTTCTTCTCTTAAACTCTCACTACAACTTCAATTTCCAACTTATGTATATCCCTTTGATCATAATTGAATTCAACGTTTATGAATACAACCTCCATGTGCACGATTTCAATTTTCAACCCTCACATCTCAATCATTTAGATTAAATCAATATGGCCTCTCTTTCCAACTGATGGTACTCTTGATTTTTAGCTTGATTGAAAAGTTTTTTAAATGATAATTAGAATTTGTATCATAACATCAAACTGATATTTTGAAAAGAAATTTACAAGAATGGTTATTCATTAATTTAAATATGACTTTTAAGTATCATAGATAAAATAAGAAAGTTGAGTGATATATAAAGAAAACAAAACTTATAAACATTAAGTCTTAGGTAAAAATAAGAAAGTTGAGTGACATATAAAGGAAACAAAACTTATAAACATTAAGTTTTATATTGTATTCGCTTGATGTGATTGTATTGTTGAAAGGAGTTAAGGACGACGGATTATGAAAACGAAGTGTGTTCCTTTAGGGTGATTTGTGAGGAAATGAGAGAGCGGAAATGCAAGATTGATCAATTCTCCCATCATGCATGATTGGCCATTTTACAATCATAACCTTGTCACGTGTTGTTCTGCTTTTGCTTTGCTGCGAAAGATTCCTGAAGCATGTTGAACATTCACAATCAAGATTCCTGACCAAAGCTAATACACAATAAATATTCCTAAATAAAGTAGCTGTAATTTTGAATTTTCATCGAACAAAGCTTTGAATTGACATTAAATATCATCCTTTGTGGGTTTGTGCGTGTTGGTGGAATGGTTGTGAAGCTTGGAGGTGCGAGAGCACACGTATTGAAGTGTTTTGTTTTGTGGTTCAAGTTTTTCGAACTCAGCTTTATAGGTGAGTTTTCTTCTGAATTGGGTGGTGGTAAACGAAAAACCTCTCGTGGCCCATGTAATATGAGGTCCAAGCTCCATGTGTGTGTGAGTGCTCAAGCTTATGTGTGTGCGTGTTTCTGGTTGAATGTGTGTTGCATGTGTAGAGGAATCACTTACGTAATCAATGTCGTGTTTTGTCTAGGGTAGCAACATCAGTGTTGTGCGTGTGTAATAAGTTACAACATCGATAATGTGCATGCGCATGAAATGTGTGGGTGTGGTTGGTTTTGAGCTTCATTTTCTTGTTGTAGAAGGTGATTCGTGGACGTTTTAGGTTTTTGCAGGCCGTGGATGGAGGTGAAGTTGTGGTGGAGTGGATTTGCAGCGTTTGAAGTGTGGTTTGGGAAACTTTGATTTATATGTCAAGTGGTAGAAGTGTTATATTTGAAGGAAAAACTTAAAAGTCTCACATTCAATAAATAATGAATTTTTATTTTATTTTATAGTTTTAATGTTTTTTATTAATATTTTTAAAAATAAGGTTTATTAATTTATACTAATATATATTACATATTTATATTATTTATTTCTATGAAACATAAATATTGATACGAACACTAATAATAAAATATATGTGACATTAGAAATGTAAACATTCAAATATATATATATATATATATATAT
>Ga0209389_1001493_pt1 | contig 16605 bp, 10 predicted proteins | sample CowpearedBW_FD_187526 | JGI IMG/M metagenome (GOLD analysis project Ga0209389, IMG submission 187526) | Root nodule microbial communities of legume samples collected from California, USA - Cow pea red BW (SPAdes) (version 2) | ecosystem: Host-associated > Plants > Roots > Nodule | place: USA...
TATATATATATATATATATATATATATATATATATATATATATTGTGGCTAGAACAATAATAAAGGGGCAAGAATTACATTGTCAATTCTTCTTTATTGTACTAGAGCTTTTTCTGATATCATCAAAATGACGGACGAAGCAAAGGTGAGAAAGACAATCTCATCTTATGATATAACTACTGAAACAACACTAGAAGCCTTTTGATGCATGTTCAACTGAATAGGGAGAATTATGATGAATGGGCTCAATCTTTAAGAACTTCTTTGAGAGCAAGGAAGAGTTTGGGTTCATAGATGGAACAATAAAAAAACATATAGAAAAATCCCTAGATCTTGAAGACTAGTGGACTAATAACTCTTTGTTGGTATCATGGATAATGAACACCATTGAACCCAAACTGCATTCAACGATGTCGCACATGAAAGTAGCGAAGGACCTGTGGACAAATGTCAAGGAACGCTTCTCAGTATCTGATGGGCCATGTATACAACAACTTAAAGAAGATTTGATTGAATGCAAACAAAAAGGAATGACCATCGTTGCATATTATGGCAAGTTGAAGAAGTTGTGGGTGGATTTGGCCAACCATGAAAAGACACCTACATGTACGTGTGGCAGATACACCTGTGACCTCAAAGCCAAATTAGAAAAGAGGCGTGAAGAAGAGAAGATTCATCAATTTCTCATGGGTCTCGATGAGGCTACTTATGGGATAGTGAGATCCAACATACTTTCTCAAGATCCTTTGCCGAGTCTGAATAAAATCTATTCAATCTTGGTTCAAGAAGAACATGTGAAAAATGTTACTTGAGGCAAGGAGGATCGCAATGAGATCGTGAGCTTTGTTGTTTACAATGTAGGAAGAAGTCATGGCAGGATTGAAAGTAAGGACCGAAACATAATATGCAACAATTATAATCGCTCTGAACATGACTTTGAGAAGTGCTTTAAAGTAATTGGTTATCTTAAGTGGTGGGGAGAACGCCCTCGAGAAATTGGACGAGATAATAGTCGTGGGAAAGCTAGACAATAAGGAAAGACTATGGTTTCTAAAGGACGTGGTATGGTGACTAAAGCAAATGCAACACAAGCTTGTGTGCCCAGACCAAAACCTAATACCACAATAATCGATGTTGACAACTCTGCTACTGGTGGGCTGAATGGCGAACAGTGGTGAACTTTGGTGAATCTATTAAATAATGTCAAATTAGACACTACTGAAAAGCTAACTGGTAAGCATAATTTTACTCAATGGATTATCGATATAGGTACTTCTCATCATATGATAGGAGAGCTAGGATACTTGACTAATGCGAGAAATGTCTTGGAATGCCTAGTAGGGCTTCTATATGGAAAAAAAAATTTTGCTGCTAAGGAAAGAATGGTGGTGCTTAGTTAAACATTAAAATAAGAAATGTTCTCTATGTGCCTAACTTGAAATGCAATCTGATTTCAGTATCACGGCTTACTGATGAATGAAGTTGTATGGCTCAATTTACTGACAAATTTTGTGTTTTCAAGGATTGTGTCTAAAGAATGGTGATTGGAACAGGTGAACGAAGATAGGGGGTCTACTATCTTCAAGGAATGACTTTTGTTACCACTATTGTTGTAAAATCTAAGAATGATTTCAATTTATGGCATATAAGACTTGACACCTTTCTTGTAAGGTTATAGAGCTTATTCCAAATATTGGTGTTAGTAGAAATAATGCAAGGTGCAATAAAACTTGTGATGTTTGTCTTAGAGCAAAGCAATGTCGTGAAACTTTTCCTTTTAATATTAATAAAGCAGTGGATATTTTTTAACTAATTCATTGTGACTTGTCGGGACCCTATCAAGTTGTGTCTAATTGTGGTGCTCAATATTTTTTGACCATTGTAGAGGATTATTCACGAGCTGTATGGATTTATTTTTTAGAAGAAAAGAAAGAATTTTTCACACGCTTGTGTCAATTATTTTCTATGGTGAAACGTTAATTTAACAAGCAAGTGAAAGTTTTGCATAGTGATAATGACACAAAATTTGTTTGCATGGATAATTATTTTCAAAATCATGGGATTGCACATGAAACATCTTGTACAAGAACCCCTCAAAAAAATGGGGAGTAGAACGAAAGCATAAACACATTCTCAATGTTGCTCGTGCACTACGCTTCCAAGCATATCTTCCTATTAAATTTTGGGGCGAATGTGTTCTAATTGTAGGATATGTAATCAATCGCACACCCTTAGTTGTATTAAATGGAAAAATTTCATATGAGATGCTCTATATCAAACCATCATCTTTTAATCATTTACATGTGTTTGGGTGCTTATGTTATGTTCATAACCAAGACAATAAAGGGGAGAAATTTGCAGATCCTAGTCGGAGGTGTGTTTTCTTGGGATATTCGTATGGTACAAAGGGTTGAAGACGGCGTGCTAAAATATCGTCCACACGGTTGTGAGGTTTTGTGACATATGCCATTTGCAACATATACCCCTATCCCACTTCGCTTGCTACTTGTCACACCTCAGGTACACCTTATCCTACAACATATTATGTTAATTATGACAAGTTCTGTGTACACCATAGACATTATTTGGCACTTGTCAGTGTAAGCACTAAACCTAAGTCATTTGTTGAATCCATGAAAGATGACCGATGGAAGCAAGCCATGCAGACCAAGATATAAGCATTGGAGAATAATGGGACCTGGACGTTATAACCGCTGCCACCTGGCAAGAAAACTATTGGGAGCAAATGGATTTATCGAATAAAGTATAAATTTGATGGTTCGGTTGAGCGGTTCGTTTAGTGATACTAGAAAATAACCAAGTTGAAGGACTTGACTATACTAAAACCTTCGCTCTTGTTGGAAAGATGATAATTGTGCTTACCTTTCTAGTTATTGCAGCTGCTAGAATTTGGGAGCTTCATTAAATGGATGTTCACAATGTTTTTTTGCATGGAGATTTGCAAGAAGAAAAGTATATGAAACTTCCTTTAGGATTTCGATCTGGAATTTCAAGCAAAGTTTGCAGACTTCACAAGTCATTGTATGGCTTGAAACAAGCTCCTTGATGTTGGTTTGCAAAATTTATTAGTGCTTTGAAACACTATGGATTTACAAAATCTGCTTCCAATCATTCATTATTTACACTGCAACGTAAAAATGTGCAACTCCATGTGTTGGTCTATGTGGATGATCTCGTGATTTCTAACAATGACGATGTTGCTATCAAAGCCTTCAAAACATACTTGTGTGCATGTTTTCATATGAAAGACCTTGGACCGATGAAATATTTTCTAGGCATTGAGATGGCTCATAACTCTACTAGAATCTTCTTGTGTCAACGCAAATATGCGATATTATATTTGAAGTAGGATTGTTAGGAACTAAGCAGGTTGGCTCTCCCATAGATCCCTAACACCGCCGATCTTTAGCTGAAGGTGCTCTTCTTCCAGATCCCAAACAATATCGAAGGTTGGTAGGACGATTAATTTACCTTTCTGTTACTAGGCCTGAACTTTCTTATTGTGTGCATACAATTGCACAATTAAATCAACATCCTCAACAGAAACATTGGGAGGCTACCCTACGTGTTGTGCATTTTTTTGAAGGCTAATCCTAGACAAGGAATTTTGTTAAGTATTGATTGTGATTTACAACTTTATGCGTGGAGTGACTCAGATTAGGTTGGTTGTCCTTTGACTAGAATTCTCTTACCGGTTGGTTTATTCTTCTTAGTAATTCACCCATCTCATGGAAAACTACAAAAGAACACATTGTGTCTCGTTCTTCTGCAAAAGTAGAATATTGTTTTATGGCTACTACCATTTGTGAGCTAAAATGGCTGAAGGAACTCTTGTCATGTTTTAGTATCAATCATCATAGCCTTATAAAAACTCTAATATGATAATCATTCTGCTTTTTACATTATCGCTAATCATGGTTTCCATGAGCGAACCAAACATCGAAGTGGACTGTCACTTTGTCCGTGATGAAGTTTTGGGAGGAATTATTGCTACAGGTCATGTGCCTTCTCATGCTCAACTAACATATATCTTCACCAAGGCTTTAGGGAAGACCTAATTTGAATGTGTTTTTTCCAAGTTGGGCATTTGTAATCCATATACCCCAACTTGAGAGGAGTAATGAGATATTCCTTAATAATTGTTGGTACTCCCTAATATTCTCCATAAATATTTTCTGTTATTATAACTGATTTTGTTAGCACAATTATAATATTTGTTATAATTGTGACAGTTTGTACAAATTATATTTAGGAATGGTTTAAATGTAATTAGTATAGATTGAGATAGCTAGTTATATAATCTTTGTGTATATATATTGCGGTTGGAACAACAATAAAGGGACAAGAATTACATTGTCAATTCTTCTTTAGTATCATAGTGCTAATATAGGTTTATTTCTTACCACTTTACTATCTTACTTTTTTTTTAGGCTCATCGTGTTTCAATCACACTTTGATCAGATGGAGGAGGTACCAAAGACAAGACATCACTTTTGGTGAACTAGTTTAGTTTTTCCTCCATTGCTGGAATCTAGTTTTATCTAATAGGGATTCATTTATGTTTTTCCACTCTTCTTGCTTTTAGCTGCTAATTTGCATCTATGTAAATTCAAGATCAAAATCTAACAACCATCAATTTGAGAAAAGTTGTTAAATTTTATATTTACGGTTTCTTCAATAATCAAGGTATAAGGGTTATAAATTGTTAAATTTTACATTTTGTTGAGGTTTTCTTAGTGAAGAGAAATTGCGGTATATGTAATTTAACTCACAGAATATCTAAAACTCTCTATTTTTGAACTCAAATCCATGGCCACTTTGATACTTTGAGAAATAAAAACCTTGCTTCTTTAATACCCAAATTTTCTTAGGTCCTTTCCAATTAACACTATGGTGTCCAAATTTACCATAATGGGAACAAAAACTTATTTTCTTTTTATGAGGACTGTTATTATGATCTTTCTTTCCTTGAAGATCACATCCAAGTTCACTCTTATCCAACACATGACTGAAGGTTGAAACCAAAAGATTTTGAGCTTTAGAGCTCTCAACAAATTTTTTGAAATCATGCTTTCAACATGTTATCTTTTCCTCCCAACTGTTGGTTTTGACTACGTTTAATAATGTAATTTGTTTTAGAGTAGATACTTTCTAACAATATGTAACTTTGTGAGCTTATCTAATATTGCATAGTTAGGCGATGGTTTTCTTCAAATTATATGTCAATCTTTTGTTAAAAAATATAGTTAAAAGGACTCTTCCTTCTCAAGTTAGTTTAAGTAAAGTAACATGCAACATAATATATTAAGGAAAGAAAATTATTAAACATATCTTGTATAGGTTCATCTGATAGTGCAAAGTGATTCCAATTATTGACCAACTAGTAAAGTTTCATTAGGTAAACTACTCTTGCAAAGTACAAATAAGTACTCTTTCATATCATAATCATTCATGGCTAACCTCGTACAAGTATTATTTTGTATCATAGCCATTTCTGAGTAACCCTATCAAGTATTCTTTGACACTTAACATCTCTTAGCTAAAAATCCTAATTATTTCTTCAGATTATAGCCACCTTTGACTAATCTTATATGAGTATTGTTTAAATAACTAGCAACTCATGGCTTAATGTGAGTATTCTTTAAACAACAAGCAACTCCTAACTTAAGACAAAGAGAATGTGTTTTGTGATCAACATGTCATAGGTTTCGCTCACTAGAGATGTGTTGCATCATTCTCCATTTACAAGGATAAGCACTCTTTACTATTTTTCTAAAGGTTGAACATAAATCGTATTCTTTCAAAGCTTCAAGGAACCAAAAAAAATTGGAAGAGTTTTAGCACTTGCAAATAATTATTTTTCTTGATGTCTTTTTCTTCATAAAGAGTCCTTAAATAGGTGCTTGAAGGAGCAATTGTTGCTATCTCTTTTCTGGCTATTGAGTTTCTTTGAACTCATTTTGAATATCTTCTTCTCTTCTATTCTATAACAAGTTTGATAATTGATAAGATTTAAATCTACTTCATGCATCATTAATTATTCTTCGTGCAACATCCTTGATAGCTAATAATATTTATCTCCCTGGGTTACATGGTGTTTTATCCAAGTCATGATAAAAACGCACATCGTACATGAAAAATAGATGGAACTGTTGAACTATTCTTATTTTAGGACAATTGGTGGACAAAGAAACTTACCTAAATCCTCTAGAGATTTTAGAATGCAATTGCATTTAGAGTGGATCTTGCAATAGATGGTGAAGACATTACCTGTAACATGGAATTAAGCTTCAAGAATATCTAGCTTAAAGTTTGTTTGCACTTTCATCTTATCATCATCATCACTTATAACATGAAGTGAAAGAAACCATTTAGTGCTTAGTCGTTTTATCGGACAAAGCACTCCCATGATCCAGTCTTTTTAAACGTCGATCAAACAAAACTTATTCATATAGTTAATGAAAATTATATAGTTGTTGAATTTTATTCTAGCAATATCCGAATACACTCAACATAAATGTTACATAGTATAGAAAAATCACAAAACATCTCTCCATTCAGAAAATTTCTACACCATAAAATTAAAACAATCATTTGAACAAATTCTCAAGTAAAAGTTTCATTCCATTTCTTCATATTTCTACATCATTCCAACTTTATTATTTTATTTTTTTTTGATCATATTCTCTTCAAGATATCGCATAAATTTAACCAAAAATTTCTTCTACATGATCTAAATATTTGTCCTCATATCTCACATTAATATTGAACACACCACATGCGTTCAAAATACATTCTCCTCCAAAAATTATAAACCTTCTTTAATTTTATCCATTATAAACACAAATATGAACAAAAACAAAAAGATAAAAATCTCCCTTTACATTCCACATCAATATAAAATGCTCTCTTAATACTTTTGTCCTTCAAAAATTATCAATATTTTTTATTTCCAACCATAACGTAAAACAGATATGAACAAAATAATAAGAAAAAAAAAATTCCTTACATTCCACATCAATCTTAATCTGAGAATAATTAACATCATCTACCCTCAAAATGCTTTTCTTGCTAAAACATTTTCTTTTCTTTCTCTCCAATTCTAATTAAAACAAAATAATTATAATCAAAATAATAAACTACACAGAAACATCTCTTATCTTTTTTCTTATAGTATCTATACTTTCTTGAAATATTTTTCTTGATGAACATTTATTCCTTTCTATATCTATATATTTCATTTTTCCTTCGATATCTTTTCTCAATTTCCTACATTTATACGTAATTTTGTTTTTTAATTGACATTAATATATTAAAATTGCTCACGGGCTAATTTTGTTTCTATAAAATATCTATATTTTCTTAAGTATATATAATTAATTTTAAGTATATACTTTTTAACTAAAAAACTTTACATACATTAAAAGAAAAGTTAATCAATACTTTTGTCGAAGGTAATTATTCAACCGTTTCTCAATATTACTCTTTTACTTAATTTTGAATCCTAATTTTGTTTAAAATTATGTCATGTTGGCTTTTACTTTAAATTGACGTTAATATCATTTAATGGATGTTACATGTTAGTATATTAAATTTTAATATATTTTTTTCTTTTTTTCGTAAACCTTTTTTTATTTTTTCATCTCCTTCCTTCTCCTCCCTCATTCCATCCCTCTTTCTCTTTCTCCTTCTCCTTCCTCCTCCTCTTCCACTACACCACACCCACTAGCAAATTCTCTCCACACACAACATTAGTCAAATTCATTCTGGATATTTTTGAAAATTTAGTTATCATTGTTAGCAAAAAAAAAAAAAACATTGTTTCCATTACTAGTGGTGCTTGTGGGCATTAGCCTTGTGTGTGTGAGAGGACAGGGACGGATCTATAAATACAAGAAAGGGATTATTGAAAGGAAATAAAAATTAAATCACAATACATAAATACATGATACTTCTTATTTAAGTTGGTTGTGCACGTTGTTCCTTCATGTCATAAAATTTATCAACCATAGAGTTTGTATCAAACTTCTCAACAATCCTTTTCTCAATGTAGGTAATCAAACAATCAACTAGAAATTCATCTCCCATATTATTTCTGAGACAATTTTTAACAATCTTCATAGCTGAAAAATAGCTCTCAATTGTAGCAATTGAAACAGATAGAATTAATACCAATGAATTAAACGATCAATTAAGGGATAAGTCAAATATTTTCTTGTTTTCACCAATCCTTGACATAGCTTAGAAATTTTAGATAGATTTATCATTTCAAAATAAAATGGAACATCAAGTTCATAATGTTGAGCATGTATTCTAAGATGCAACATTCCCTGATCTGTAAAATCATCGGGATAAAATTTTATTGCCAAATTACAAATTTTCTCTCCACATCAAATGATTGTAAGTAATTTCACTATATTATCACAAAAATATACTATTAAACTTATGTAACTCACAATGGGTTTGTGTTGACTTACTTAAGCATATTTTGTTTTTTCAATTTATTGTGTATATTTATTACTATACAATCAAAGTGTATTGAGTTGGCTCATCAATTTATTATAGTACAATCAAAGTGTTCACCTATTTAACTAAGCATTACTATAAAGATAGTTAGTGAAAATCAAAGTGTCAATCTATATAATTGGACAAACAAACCAATTAAGCATCTAAACATCCATACATTATTTAACAACATTCTAGTTTTTTAAAAAATCAAATTGTCAACCTACATAAATAGAAGTTGTCAAACTCACACTTAAAAAACTTTAATATTTTCCAACCCAACTAATGATGAGTCAAGTTAGCATGAGTCAGGTTAGCAGATGAATTTGAATCCATTTTGACACTTTAATGTACTAAATATAGTGTAACAAAATAAAAACATGAAAATTATGAATGTAGTTGGTAGATATGTTATGCAATAGATGACAACAACTATCCGAAGCTAATATTGAAAGAGGTGGAGAATAAGTAATTCATTATATTTTATCAATTCATTAGTAAGTAAAAGTTTTGCAACTTATGTTGGTGTTTTTCATGAATACATATTAACCTTACAAGAGTCATGTAGACAAAATATTTTATCTAATTTTATCGCACTTTGGATAATTGACATATTTGAATAATATTTACACTTTATAGTTGATTAATTTAACTTATTTAAAATAGTTTATTTTAAAAGTTTTATTGATAATTTTAATGTTAAAGTATAATTATTGGCACAAACCTACAATACTTTCTTGTATAACCTAAATGTCTTTTTTTGAAAAAAGGAAACAATGATGGAGGTATTTCAAGAACTTTTATTTTAGTTTAGATAAAATGTCCAATTATTCAGTTTAAAATTTTGATCAATATGCCATATAAATTTTTTAGAATCAATAATAGCTAAAGTATTTGAAATTTAATGATAAATTTAGATTCTAATTTATTAATTAATTATAATTTTTTTGTTAATGATAGAGACTATTTTAAATATCAATAATTTTTAATTTATAAAATATTGTTTAACTTAGTTAATATAATAACTAATTATCTTTTATCACTAAACTAAGTTGCTACTTATAGAGTATTTTGAACTTGATCCAAGTGATGTAAATGAATTATTTGTGTCCTAATCTGTCTCTGCTACCAAGGAAAATTAGTGGAAGTGTACATGATCGATCATTATAGAGAATATCTTATTGTAGTCATTACTATGCTTCTAGTTATTAACGTGTCTTAGAGCTTGTTTAAACTATACATGTTTTTCTTTAATATGCACACCTTTTTTATTTCTTTTTTCTGAGAAGCCTTCAAGTTGATGCATGTAAATCTTCTTATCTAAATCTCCACGAAAAAATGTAATCTTGATTGGTCAACAATATATATCAAGTATTTTTCTAGTAGGCATATGAGGCAGAGAATACCTTCTTAAAAATAAGAGTTAGGGTATAAGGCTTTGATGTGTCAAGTTGTTAATCATTATTATTTTCAATTGATTCATTGAGTTAGGGGACATCTTCCACCTTTACACATACACACTACACCACTTCATTCTAAGTTGCTAATGTATGTGTTTTCTTTGTCCTTGTACATCACTCTTTCATTGAATATCACATCTCTATTAGGAATCATCTTTTTGTTTTCATTATTCCATTGGTTGTAACCAAACTCATTCTCATCATAACCAATGAAAGTGCATACCTTTGATTTGGGATGAAATTTTTTTCTACCTTGGTCACTATTATGCAATTTTGTCTCATCCTCTACCAAGGCTTTCCAAAATATTGATTATAACAATAAATTTAGTTTTCTAATTGTAAAACGTTTAAGTGCTCAAATGTATCAACAAACTCATTTCATTCTTTTTGTTAATGATTCTAAAAACAAAATACTTTTGTGGGTTATAATTATCATTTGTTTTTCTCAAATAATATTAGAAGGTTTTGGTATTGTCGTGGAGATTCTATTTTCTTTACAATTATTTAGCTATTCCTTTATGGGATTAGAAATTGTAAAATCTTATAAACATTTGTAATCAATTCATTTGATTTTTTCCTTTTTCGAAGATCAACTAATATATTTAAATCATAAATCAGATATACGAATACCATATCCTACCCATCTGGAAGATACTTATGTTTCAAAAAGTATATCCATACATTTTTATAATGATCACCAATAAAAGCCACAAATTATTGCTTCCACAAATGACATTTTTTTGTAGTTTTGTAAGAAGTGTCATTCTTTTTACTAAACATTTGTCATTACATCCTTTAAAATCTTCTAATGCTCTCCATGTTGCGTAGCATCGGTCAATTGGCCTATTGAAATTAAGTTTTTTGTCAAATCAAGAATATGTCTAACATTTTTAAACTCACATACAAAGTCCATTTAACTTAATCTCCCCTACACTTTTACCAACAATCTCACAATATTTCTCATTATATCAAAGTAAACATTGTCAAGGATTCTAGGAATATAATTCTCAAAGAATTCTTTATATGAAGTGCCATAAATGGATGCTCTAAATCCTAACACATAAGACTCTTCTTTTTCTCTTCCCAAGGTATAAGCAACATCTTCCCATGCCTTCTCTAGATTCTTTGTTGCATTCTTCCACTATTTTTTTTTTGCCTAAATTTTTCACAATTAAAATACTCAATTAGTTGTGGGAACTACAATTATTCTTGGACATATACCTCATTCATGTATTTACCACATCCATTTCCTCTAGTTAAATTTTCTCACTCTATGAAAAAATTGAAGAGTTTGGAGATTCAACTAGTTTTCTCTATTAAATCATTTCACTAAGGATTAGACCATGCATATCATTGAATCTCAATTTGATGCTTCTTGATTAGCTACTTTTAGTTGTGACAATATCATTTCAACTTTCAGTTAGAGAAGATAAAAGTATCAATGATTGCACTTCTTTATGAAATTTAATTCCAACTAAACTCACTGATAGACTATATTGAGTTCATTAAGATGTGGCACTACCAATGCATCTTCTATGTCCGCAAATTACATAATTACCTCATCAAATGAACTTTATTTAAGGCTAATGATTTTTCATACACATTACTCAAAGTCTCTACAAGAACCATTGTGGTTTTTTTGTTTGCAATATTAATTGCAACATTGCAAGATAACATGACTCAGATGATTTTGAGGTCAAGAAGATCCCAATATTCATCCTTTAATCCCTCTTATTTGTTCCTAAGGAGAGGTTAATACAAATTTTTGTTAAATAGATAATATTTTATTTTACATCTCCCAAAAGTAAAATTTTGTACCATTAAACTTCTCAATTTTAACCTTTATTTCCTATACAACCATTTCTCTCACTCAAATTTGTCCTTATAAATTTTTTAGAATTAGTAAAAATTAACACCAAAGCTAATATACTAGTTAATGAGAAATTATGAAAAAAATCTTATAATTAGATTTATAACATATAAAATAAATATTGAACAATTGCACACAAAATTGATAGTGGATTTAAGTTAACTATGCATATGTACCATGTTGATGTAGATATATTATTGGTAAAGGAGAAACAAAATATATATACAAACATTCAACTCACAATCTAGTTACACTTACGAAATATAAATAATATTTTTCTCCTCAAGAATTTTCACTCTCTCACATTGTTTTCTTTTCTTGTTTAATTATTTATTTAATGTAGTTATAACATGATATTATTTATACATACACATGCAGAGCTTATAATCCTTGCATTTTATTTTCCTATTTTTAAGTATTTCTCAAATATATTTGTTTTCTTATTTTGCCTCAACAAAGGAACAAATTCGTCCATTAAATTTTGCTTTGCATGATGTCCAACAATCTCCCACTTAAAGACTAATTTCAATTTGCATTTACACTCCATAATGCAAGAAGCCTTCACATGTTTTCCATTCTAGTAGGCTAGTGAAGTACAACACAAGTTCAATTTCTTAATGGTTACTTCATTTGTCAACATAGTTATTGGATTCTTGTTTATATTATCACCTCATCTTGAACCAAAGATTTGGTAGAGTGATAAAGGATATTGGGGTCTTCTTGACAGGCAAGCCCTCAAAGCTATTTGTTTGACATTATGGAACTCTATCCCGTTTGCATGGAAAATTCATAAGCTATATAAATGGAGTTCATTTGCTATGGTGGTTGTTTAGTTTGCAAAAAATAAGAAGGGCATCAACACAACATCACAATGAACTCAATATAGTCACAAATCGATTGAGATTTATTGGAATTGAATTCGATGAAGAAATATGAGCATTGATACTTTTTGTCTTTTTTATTGAAAGAATGGAATGTTGTTGTCACATGTGTGAATAGTTCATAAAAAGTAATAAATTGAAATTTGATGATGTTCGTAATATGATTCTTAATAAAGAGATTCAACAAAAAGAGCGAAGTGAGAAAGTTAAGTGAATCAATCAACCTCTTCATTTTTTAATACAAAACCAAGAGGGAGAAAATCGATTACGATATAATAGGAGCGTCGTATAAAAAGACCACAAGAGTTCCAAATATAAGAATTATCAAAGTTCCCATAAAGACCATCAAGTGTTTTAGAATTATGGAAAGATTAGACATTACAAAAATCAGTGCAAGATTTCATCAAAGAATAAAAAGGGAAAGTCGAGACAAATCTTAAATCCACCTTAGAAGGTTATAATGTGTCAATATGCTCTTTAGAAAGCAAGGAAGAATCTTGGATGTTAGATTCAAGAGCATCTCTTCATGCTACTTCTCAAAAATAATTCTTTGAGAATTATGTCCTTGGTAATCTTGGAAAATTTTCCTTGATAATGGACAATATTTTCATATTGTTGGGAAAGGTGTTGCGAAGATTAAGTTGAACGAGTCAATTTGGGAATTGAAAAATATCAAACACATATAATTTGGCGAAGAACTAATGGTTACACAACAGTCCTCCACGACTATCATAGGAAGATTTCAAAGGGTGTAATGACAATTGTTTTAAGGTAAAAAGTGTAGTACTCTTTACAAGACTATAAGAGCATGTTATTTTATTGTAGTTTCAACAAATGAAAATCTCAATTATGATACCAAAGGTTAGTCAATATAATGAGAAATGAATGAAGATTATGCACTCAAAGGATAAATTATTGAGCCTTCGATTAATAGAAATTGACATTTGTGAATACTGTAAGTTAAAAAGTATAAACGAGTTAGCTTTCAAATAAGTGGATGCACCCCAAAGAAAGAGAAACTTGTTTGACATTTGTGAATACTATATAAGTTAGAAACTATAAACAAGTTAGCTTTCAAATAAGTGGAAGCACCCCAAAGAAAGAGAAACTTGTTTGACATTTGTGAATACTATATAAGTTAGAAAGTATAAACAAGTTAGCTTTCAAATAAGTGGAAGCACCCCCAAAGAAAGAGAAACTTGTGCTTGCTCCCTTTGAGGTTCAGCAACTACCTCATCCATTGGTTGGAAGCAAAATGTCGATACTTTTATTGCTAATCATTCTAAGAAAGTATGGATGTGCTTTCCGAAACATAAGTATGAAGTATTTGAAGCTTTCAAGATTTGGAAAGTCACGGTAGAAAATGAGGTAGGATTGAAGAACAAAATTCTTATAACTAACAATAATGATGAATACAAAGACAATATATTCATGCTTACCAAATAACTCTAAAAAAAGTATTTAATGCAACACCTTAGTTATCAATTGAGGTTCACTAATACCATTAGAGCACAAAATGGCAAAAGGTGTATGGAATGGAAAATAGGTTTTTGGTTGCGTAGCATATGTGCATAATAGTGGAAGAATAAACTTGATCCTAAATTGAAGAAGTTCACTTTCATTGGTTATGGTGAGAATGATTGTGGCTACCGCCTACAGGATAATGAAATAAAAAAATGATTCATAGTAGACATCCATTTTAGCAAAAGAGTCGTGTACAAGGACACAAATATCACATATATTAGCAACTTAGAGCAAAGTTCCTAGTGTATATAAATGTGGATGGTGTCCCAAAAACTCTTATAATTGATGCTCCTCACCTAGAGGAATTAATTGAAAATAACAATGACAAACAACATGACATGTGATAGCCTTCTACTCCAACTCCTATTTTGAAAAGATCTCATATTCCCTAGAGGAAATACCTGAATTATATACTTTTAATTGGTGAATGAAAGCCTGATATCTATGTGGAAGCATGTCAAACTTCATATGCTAGTGAGTAGGATTTGCCATGAAAGATGATATGAAGTCTTTAATATCTAATAATACATGGAAACAAATAGAGCTAACTATTGAGAAAAAGGCATTTCACGGCAATTTAGTGTAGTGTATTGTGTGAAGGAAGATCATGATGGCCCTAATAGATACAAGTATGACTAGTTGTCAAAGGATTTCAAGAAAAAAGGAAGAAGTTGACTACACATAAATCTTTGGTCAAGTTGTAAAGTTCAACGCTATCAAGTCAATCTTAAGTATCATTACCTAGTGAAAGGCTCTTAACTTGAGCAACTGGACATAAAACCCTTGATTTTTTTCCTCAGAACTTATGAGGAGATTTGCATGCATGAACCTGGAGGTAAGAAGGCAAAATAATATATGTATATTACAGAAAAGTTTGTGTGGTTTCACTACTAGAAACTTTCATAAAACATGGAATTTTTCTTGCAAATTTGCTAAATAAATTTGCATGAAAAAACTTTTTTCTACCATTTTTTTCTAAGAATTTTAATTGGTATGTAATTCCTTCATGGGTAATTATTTTCTACAAAATTATAAAATTTGCAAGTATTTCCTACAAAATTTGTTGTGAAAAGTGTTTTATACAAAATATTTTGCAAGAAAATTGGTAGCAATTTCTTGCAAATTTTTTTTCACAACAAAATTTGTAAGTATGTCTTACCAAAAAATTTTTAAAACAAAATTGGCATGAAATATGAGTTTTTTTAGTAGTGTTTGAAACAAGCTCTAAGACAAATGATATAAGAAGTTTGAAAGCTTCATGCATAGAAAGGGATTTTAGAAGTTCAATGCCAACCACTACCGTTACTTTAAGAGATATAAGTCTATTTATATGATTTTGTTACTTTATGTTGATGATATGATAGTAGCCAATTTAGATATGGACAAGATCAAAAGTTTGAAGCAACAATTGTCGAAAGAGTTTGATATGAAGGACTTGATTCCAACAAAAAAGATCCTTTGACTGCAAATCATGAGACATAAGCAAGAGGCATGTTATATCTTAGGTAGATTACATAAACCATGTTTCACAAAGATTCAACATGCATAACACCAAATCGATTAGAACACCTTTGGCCAATCATTTTCTCTTATTCAAGGATTAGTCCCTTTAGACAGAAGAGGAAAAAGAAATCGTGGCTAAAATTTCATATTCTTCAACAATTGAAAGTCTGATGTACATAATGGTCTATATGAGACCAAGAATTAGTCACGTAATGGGATTTGTTAGCCTATTTATGTCAAATCCAAGTAAAGCTTATAGGAAAGTAGTTAAATGAAATTTGAGGTATCTACAAGGCATTACAGGAAAGAATTTGTGATTTAGTAAAGGGGAATTAAAAGTACCTTTGGAAATGCAAACTTTGAGGGTGAAGTTGATCATCAAATAAGTATCATTGGTTACATTTTTGTTGCTAATACTATAAATGTTAGTTTGATATCCCATGTATATATAAGATTGTCGCTTTATTCATTACAAAGTTGAGTCTGTAGCAATGAAATGAGTCAGTAAAGAATTTATATGGTTTCAACATTTGTTATAAGTTGAGATTCATCTAGAAGAGTGTTTTCCATAAAAACTCATCTTTAGTTCATGAGATTTTTTCTAATGGGATGCTATATATCGAGAAAGATTTAAGAAGTAAGAATCTAAGAGACATATTTATAAAGGTAGTAATCATAGATAAATTAAAGTTGTAATCAACTTCAATATACAAGAGAATGATGTTGCATTTGTTAAGATCTGAAGACAAATTGAAATTAGAGTTGGAGATTGTTGTACTTGGTAATGTAAAGCAAAATTTCATGGAAGTATTTCTAAGCTAAAGAAAAAAAAAACAATAAA
>Ga0209389_1001495_pt1 | contig 16599 bp, 10 predicted proteins | sample CowpearedBW_FD_187526 | JGI IMG/M metagenome (GOLD analysis project Ga0209389, IMG submission 187526) | Root nodule microbial communities of legume samples collected from California, USA - Cow pea red BW (SPAdes) (version 2) | ecosystem: Host-associated > Plants > Roots > Nodule | place: USA...
TATATAATTCTTACCTCGAAACCAGAATTTTTAGATTTCAAACGCAATTAAACCAAATGTACTGATTAAGGTTCTGTTGAGCAATTAAGAAAATAATTACATTGCTTCGCTCATCATTTTATTATCTAGTTTCTATGGTCGATCCTATCACGTTTAAAATAAGAATCTTTATAAAAGACAATTGAATAAATAAAATGCATTTATTATTTACTATAAAAATAATAAGAGAACTAAAAATTATTTTACATTCACTTGAATGAGTTTCGCTCTTACTATATATAAATATATTTGAATTAAAGACAAAGAATGACAAAAAGATAAGTTAAATTAATTAATTTATACAAAAACTAATTATAATATTTCACATAATTTTTTAAATTTCTTTTATGGATGGTTGTGCACGAAGTTTTAGACACAATGGTAATATAGTTTTTATGATAAGATGGAGAAAACTTGGTAAACTTGGTACTTAAATTCCTTTGGTTTCCTTTAACTTAATTGAAGGCTATTTACTTAATAGTTTATGCTTTTATTTGAGTTGAAATTTGGAGGTAGGAGTGGCGTTTTGAAAAAAGAAGATGAAAAACGAGGAAAAGAAAGTCCTCTAATTTAAGTGTGGCTTGTCCCCTTCTAGCGCAAATAAACCCTCTTCTCTCCTTTTCTCTCTCTGCGAGACTCCACTCAAAACCATAACTTCTCTCACTTTTTTCCTCAAACTCCTATACTTTCTCACTCACTAATTTTCTTCACTTCTCTCGTCACGTCGTCATTCCCTTCTCCCTCTTAACCTAAACCTTAAAAATTAATCTTCAAAAAAAGACACAACACAAACAAAAATAATCCTTTTCTTACATTCGTGACAATGGAATCACCCAACTCATCCCCCATTTTCCCACAATTCACCCTAGACACCACCAAAAACAATAACCCTGACCACTTCATTGTCGAGGACCTTTTGGATTTCTCCAACGACGATGTTGTAAACGCCGACACCATTTTCGATTCTCTCCCTGTCAACTCCACCGACTCTTCCAACGTCACCGCCGTTGATAGCTGCAACTCCTCCTCCTTCTCCGGCTACGACCCCAATACCATTCCGGACATTGGTAGCCGGAATCTCTCCGATGGTCATTTTTCCGGTGACCTATGCGTACCGGTATACCACATTATATTGGTTATATAAACTTGTAACATTATAATAATAATAATAATAATTACTATATTATTATTTTTATTATTATTATTATTATTATTATTATTACTTATTGCATTAGTTATTACTCCATCTCAAAATCGATGACCAGCCAACACATTTCGCAACCTCATTACATGACCCAAGGGTAACGCACAAAGCCTGCATTCCTATTTTACCATCTTTATCTCCCATAAAATCGCTAACTTGTGTAAATACATACATCACTATCAGTTTATCCTTCTTAGGCCAATAATTTCAGGATCAGCTTAACAGAATTACCCTCATTTCACGGTCTAATAAACTACTTTTCTTACAATCGTTCCTCTAATTATTACATTTTTTTTTCTAAACATTAAAAATTTATTTTCGTTGTTGTAAACATTAAAAAATATTATTTATCTATGACCAACGTAATGAACGCTACAATTAACAGCTGCACATGCTAAAACTTGCAAGAATTTAATGTATAGCGTATGTAATAACAAATTTTTACGCAATATGTATGATTTTTGTTATTTCATCTAATTTTGAAAGCAGTACGATGATATAGCAGAGCTGGAATGGCTTTCGAATTTCGTGGAGGAGTCGTTTTCCAGCGAGGACCTGCAGAAGATGCAGCTGATATCAGGCATGAATGCGAGAAACGACCACGTATCAAAGGCCCGCGGGTTCCACTCCGAGCCCACAAGAAACGGGTTTCACTCCGAGCCCACCAGAAACAACCCGATATTCAATTCGGAAGTGTCGGTCCCAGCCAAGGCCCGTAGCAAAAGGTCCCGCGGGCCCCCATGCAACTGGGCGTCGCGCCTCCTCGTCCTGTCCCCAACGACGTCGTCTTCAGACACTGAGGTGGTTTCTCCTGTTTCCACTCATTCCGGCACAAAAAAGCCCGCAAAGGCAACGCCGAGAAAGAAGGACAGCGGCGATGGCAGTGGCGGCGACGGACGCAGGTGTCTTCATTGCGCCACGGACAAGACTCCGCAGTGGCGAACCGGGCCCATGGGTCCAAAGACGCTGTGTAACGCTTGTGGAGTGAGGTACAAGTCGGGGCGGCTGGTGCCCGAGTACAGACCCGCGGCAAGCCCAACGTTTGTTCTGACAAAACACTCGAACTCGCACCGCAAGGTGCTGGAGCTGCGAAGGCAGAAGGAGATGGTGCGGGCCCAGCAGCACCAGCAACAACAGTTCCTACAACACCATCACCATCAGAACATGCTGTTAGACGTATCCAACAGTGAAGATTACTTGGTCCACCAACACATGGGACCCGACTACAGGCAGCTTATCTAGTACGTGGAGCATCCGGTAATTTATTTTGTAGCAGAGTTATTATATGTTCATTAGGACATTCTAATTTTTATTTGCTATTGTTTCTTTCTTTTTCATCCTAATTCGTTCGGGAATGTCTTTCCCTCACTCATAATTTTTGAGTTTATGTAGACTGCACTCATCATCACTCTAATATTTCTTCAACCTGTTTCTCTTTCGGCCATATTTTCCTACACTCCATCCAAAAGGTTAATTTTCTCTACCCAATTTTTATTTTCTCATTCATATTTGTTTCTACCAACTTTTCCATAAAACTTTTTAACAATAAAATAAAATATAGTTTATCCAAATTTTATTTTTAATCTGTACATTAACTGACTTTAACAAATTAATTTTATTTTTATAACTTTTTTGAAGTTCTTGTATATAAAAAGAGTGTTTTGCGTCTGGAACTAATCGTTTTAAATAAATTTACGAACACAATAAGTTTTCGAATGATACATAACAATTTAACAGAGATTTAAGTAAATGCAAACGTAAATACAGGTTTCGTTTTAATAAAAATTGTTTTCCAGCTTAAGATGTTATAAATTATAGTTGATATGATAAATAACGTGTTACCACTACTCTAAAAACTCATATTTTCTGCTAATTTTGTTTTGAAATTTTTTTCGTAGAAAATACTTATAAATTTTGTTGTAAAAAAAAATTTTAAGAAATTGCTACCAATTTTCTTGCAAAATATTTTATATAAAACACTTTTTGCAACAAATTTTGTAGGAAATACTTACAAATTTTATAATTTTGTAGAAATGATTACCCACGAAGGAAATACATGCCAAGTAAAATTCTTAGAAAAAGTTGACAGACAAAAAGTCTTTTCTTGCAAATTTTTTAAAATCTCATGTAATATGAGAATTTCTAGTAATGTACATTTAACGTTAGCACGTTAAAGTAAAAGACTATGAATTACATAATAAAAACATATTAGCGTCCACTATAACACCTATTGTTCATTACTATCAATCGCCTATTAAGCGACGAATTTTTTATACCTATATTTACAATCATCTTGAATTTAACATTTTTAAAAAAAAAAATTACATTAAAATTAAAATGTATCATTTAGAGGAATATAGACAATAAATACATTCTACAAGATAAAATAACTCTTCATTCTCTCGCAACTAAAAGGTATCCTATACTTTTGTGACATCTCTGATCATAATACATAAACCACAACCATAAAACAATCACTAAGCTAGAGAGATATAAGTTTAAAACAACCATATTAGGCCTCCAACATCTTCATCGAAGCTCTTATATCATTAGCGAAATAACCCCCATTGCTGCCTCCTCCTTCCTCTTCTTTGTTTCCCTTCAATCCCTCCTCCTCTTTGCTAGGGTTTGGTGTTACATTATGGGGTATGCTTCAATATTGAAGAGATCGAGGTTCTTACAACAACATAACAATTATTGGAAGAGTTATGAGTTGGTGGGGTTCATAGAATTCACGCCAGTGGAGTTGTTGTGGGGATGATTCACTTGAGGTATGTTTTTATTTTTGTTTTTAAGGATCTGAATTATGGTTAATTGAAATTTTCTTGAAATGAGGTTTCACATTTGATCTTATTCCTATCAATTTTTTAGTTTTTGTGTTTGTGTTTCCTTTTGATAAATGTTAGTGCGTTACGTATTTTAGAACAAATTCAAGTGAAAATTGGATTATTGATTAAGTTGCTAGGGGTTTTCTCCTTAAAAAGTAAAGTCTTAGGTTATTGTAAATGTATACTTAATGATAACATTAAGGGTTTAATGTTTGTACAAGTGGTCGATCTTATGGATTGCATTAAGAAATTGTGGTTTTGTTGTGTGATGTTTATGTAATTTGTATGTGGTTGAGCTTTTATTTTGTTCTAATTGCTTTTAGATGCTTATATTTCATTATATAGATGGTCCCAATGAACTTGGTTATCTTTATGGAAAAATTATTGGTAGGTAATATATGATTGTGTCGAAGATTAAAGAAACTTACATATGACAAGGGTTTTTAGCCTTTATTTAAGTTGGTTTTAGATTGGGATTGGGATTAAATTAACTTTGTTATTGCTATTTTCGTCTAACAAGATTAGATTCTAGATGCTATAATACTTGCATGTAATGTCATGATGCTTAACTTTATGTTTGGCAATTTCTATTAGTTTCAAATTGATTCTACGAAATGAAACTGCAGTGAATACTAAATATTCATTTTACATTGAATATGAATAAACTTTTTAAAGTTTGATGAAGTTATGCTTGACAATTTGGTTTCTTTGGTGATGGTTAGGCTGAAAATCTTGTTCACTTCTCATTCTATTTACATAAACCTTCCTCATTTCAACAATTCTCTTTTTACATTGGGATGGAGACTTATATATTCAATCAAGGATTTGCTTATTGGAATAAAAGATCTTCTCTACAGGTTCTAGAAAAACCTTTTCCTCCAAGGTAATTCATCTTCTCAGTTCTATTGTTCAACAAAAAATCTTCCTTTTGTTCATTGTAATTAGAAAATTACTTTCACTCTTCTTCACGCCTTAATTTTTCTTTTCCTTTTAGCTAGAAGAAATGTAGAAGGATGTGTTTTCAAGTCTAATATAATGGCTTTCCATTCTTCTTCATGTCATTAGTAAGTGTGTGTATGCATGCCTTGTTAGAGTTGCATGTTTAAATGAAAGACCAATTTGAATAGTGATTTCAAGGTCCGTCCATCTATAGTAAATAGAAAAGGAATGCTGAAATAATGAATAACATTTTATTGCATATGCATAAATAGTATAGGAGTGCATTTATAGAGTTCATCTTTTGATGGCATATTATTTTCCAAGTTCTTGGTTAGGACTTTGGGTAGTGCTTTCATTTTTAGATTTCCATTCCTAGTGTTCAGTGAATCAAAATGAAGTAAGAAAAAGAGGAAGGGGTTGGTGTTGGAACAAATTTTTAACTAGCTAGCTCGACAATTGTGAAGGTTTTGAAATTGAAAGAAATGCAAATCAATAGGAGTTTTCTCCGTAGTATAACTACTTCTTAAAGAGGCAATTACATATGCCATAGTTTATTATGCGTTTGTAATGTTGAATCAATGCTCACAATTGGTTGTGTGCTCCAAAATTTACCTCTTATATATGTTATGCACGTGTTGAATGATAAGCTGAATTATCTTGTTCAGAATTGATATTCAAAATCTTTCCCTTTCTAAACTTCTTGAGAAAAGTTAAATTTGTTCAATAGTTGGTGACTTTCAATTCTTTTCTTTTGTTAGCTATATAGGTCTCATGAATTTTCCACTTATTCATAGTTATGATGCCATTCAAGCACTTTCTAGAAGTATTGGTAGATCAGACAAGAGGCATGACCTTGTAATTGTTGTAAGTTTATTCTTTTTGGATTTTTACACTTATTAGAAGCATGTATATATAAGCTCTAAATTTTTATATACATTTTTCTCCACAATAATTATAATGTAGTACCCATGATATTACACACTCTATTAAGTGCACAAAAATTTACTGCATGTTGTCTTTTCTTATTTGGTTATATGTTTGTTTGAAAAAAAAATAGTATTTACCATTCCTTTTATTTGGATGCATTATTGGTTTAATAGGTTCCACTCAAGTTGTCCACACCTTTTATTGTATAGATTTCATGTGATGTTATTATTTGGCTAGTGTGTTAAGCGACTACTAAATTAAATTAATATTACTTTTATTGTCTTAGCATCAGCTTTAGCGTCGATTTGACCCACTCTAATTGCGTCAGCTTAATGTGGGCTTAGCCCACTCAAATAGCGGTGTCGGCATTGCTTCCATGCTTTTAATGTTGCTATCTTAGAGGACGAAAAACCAACTCTAATCATCTTTTAGCCTCTACTTTTTACACTTTGTGTTAGTTTTTGGCCCACTCAAATAAGCATATTTCTTGTAGTGATTCTAAACATTGTGTATCCTTTAGGCAATGATTATTTAACCGATGCATTTTTGTTTAGACCATAATTATTTAATCACCACGAGACAATTGGAGCACCCTTCAATATCTCCCCTCCATTAATTATCCCATTAGGAATCAAACTTTTTGGTTGTGACTTGGCCCACCTGGCCTACATCAGAAGATAATTGTGCAATCTGCAACAATCTCCCCTTGAACAATTTCCCTCCTAAGAATCAAACTCGTGACCTTGACTTTGAGAACAATTGTTAGATCAAGCGCTTCCCACTAGCCAAAAGCTATAATTAATAGTCAAAGTGCAACTCTTTCTACTCAAGAATGTAATAACCCAAATGACACAATTTGATTGTGACTTATTCCACCTGACCTCCGTCATGAGACAATTGATGCACCGTACAAAATTTTAATTATTATTGGATCACGTGATGGTAATCTAAAATATTTAAAGTTAAATTACCCATAAGTTTAAATATGTAGTCTAAAATACCCACACTTTTAAATATGTGGTAAAAACTACCCATAATTTTAAAAATGTGATCTAAATTATCCATGTTTTAATAATTATTGCATATAACTATCTATAATATTTTCTAACACATTGCTTAAAACAATTAGGCAATGCTTTTGCTTTACACTCTCAATTAAAGGAAAATAAAAGGGTTAAATATGTTTTTAGTCCCTCAAGTTTCAGTGAATTTTGGAATTAGTCCCTCATCAAAACTTTATACCAATTTAGTCCTTTTAACCAAATTTTGTTAAGTTTATCTAACGTTTCAAGTACATTTCATGATAGTATTTAAGTTAACATTGAAGCAAAAATGTGTCAAACAGTGTAAATAATTTAAATACTATCATGAAATGCGCTTGAAACATCAGATAAACTTAACAAAATTTGGCTAAAAGGACTAAATTCATGCATTTTGAAAGATGAAGGACTAAATTGGTCAAAAGTTTTGATAAGGGACTAATTCCAAATTTCGCTGAAACTTGAGGGACCAAAAACATATTTAACCCAAAATAAAACTCAATATACAACTAATAATAAAATTTGTGACTTATTCGTATTTTAGGAAATACGTTTTTAGTCATTGTCATGTAAGCATTGCCTAATTTATAAAATGATGTACATCTAATGTCATGTATTGATCAATGACAACATGGCATACTATTGAAAGGTTTGTGCTTTGAATCAAATTCATAGATTTTACACCTATCATATGACCTCTCATGAAATATTAGAAATCATGAGTGAATCACACAATGAAAGAAACTAAGCTCAAGTCTCACAAAGGTAAAACTTGTAAAAATTGGTTCAAAAAACTAATTCTTCATATAAAATACTCAACTCAATCGAATGAAGGACTTTAGATCAAGTTAGAAACTATCAACTAAGAATGGAAAATTTGAAATTACTCACAATAATGAACTATAAATAAAAAATCAATCTCTAAGTAATATTTGTGAAGGTTTTCTAAAAACAACAAATAAACTCAAATAAAACTATCTACACAAGTTCAAAATAGTAAACACAGTTTACAATAATAAAGAAAAATATGAAACAACAAAAGCAATTCAAAACAAAGAATAAAACTTAAAATAGTAGTACTGCAATTTTTCTAATTTGTAAAAATAGCAAATGAATCAAGACAAAGCAAAGGTTTAAACAACAAAAAGAAATTCAAAATCAGAAATATATGTAGTAAGCAATAAAGGAAAACAAGTAGAAAAGAAAAAAATTAAACCCTTCCCCCCACACTTGAATGACACATTGTCCTTAATGTGTAAAGGGATAACTAAACAAAGTAAAAAAGAAGAGAAAAGAAACATAACTACATTATCTTAAAAATTACGAACAATTTTGCCTAATTCAGATTGGCCACAAGTTAAAGTTTACTTTTTTTTATTTTTATGTAGAACATTTCACTTTCTAACATACTATTTATTATTCTATAGTTACTAATTATACTAATTAAAAAAAATACTAAATTTATGATATTGTAATTACAAACAAGAAAAAGGTAAGAACTCTTTAAGATGACTTTCTCATGATCAATCTGCCCATGCTCTATTGAATCTGCACATTCATAGCAGGCTTTGACAACAACAATACTGCTTCATCCAATGTAGGGAACTGAATGCTTAGAATTGGATTAGGGCCTTTTAGTTACTCCCAACAACTACATTTATCTCACATTCAACAAACAAAACAATGTTTGTGCTATTAAAACTAAAATTAGCGTCAATAAATTTATTTGAATCAACAACTTGATCATTAAAATCCAAGTCAGTGGTAATGTGTAAATCAATAGTAGTTCTATTTTTATCAATTTCAATTTCATCAAGATTCAAAATATCATAATAGACAATATTATGATCATTTAAGAAAAAAAAAACTTCTATTGATTACTTTAGATGATCAAATTGTTAAACTACACCTTGATATCACCAAATTTCGTGGTCAAACTTCCATTGTGCATATCAATAATGGTTTCGAAAGTCATTAGGAATGGACTTCCAAGAATGATTGTAGATTTGTGCATGGAACTTCCATCTTGCATTTCAAGGATGTGAAAATTAGTTTGGATGATTGAATCTTTCACCTTCACTAAAACATCTTCAAATATACTCCATTAATCATTAGTGCTTTGATTGGCTAATTAGATAATCGCGTTTGTTGGCCTTAACTCACCTAAATGCAACATTTTGTAAACTAAAAAAGCAGACTTGATCATGAATGATTGAATCTTTCACCTTCATTAAAACATCTTCAAATATACTCCATTAATGATTAATGCTTCAATTGGCTAATTAGATGATCACGTTTGTTGGCTTTAACTCACATGAATGCAACATTTTGTAAACTAAAAAAACAAGCATGATATTTATTGAAGCACCAAGATCCACCAAAGCATAAGCAATAGTCTGCTCTTCAATAGTCCATGGTATATTGAATTATCCTAGATCACCATATTTTAAAGGCATTCTTGACTGAGAAATTATTGAAATATTTTCTATTTAAGGATTCCTCAGCCCCCTATTATATGTGCACAAATCCTTCAAAAATATAACACATTTAAGGACCTATTTAATCACTTCCAGCACAAACATGTTTATCTCAACCTTTTGGAATATCCTCATCATTTCTTTGTTAGCTTCTAATATTTTCTCAACTAGAACAACTCATGAGGGGAATGGTAGAGTAGCTCTCTATCTTGACAACTCTTCCTTCTCCAATTGATTTGCTTTTTCCATTGGTGCATTTATTGCTTTTCAACTTCTAAGGGTAATAAGACTGAGATTTCTTGTTGATTCCAACACTTTTGAAGTAAAAATTGTACCAGATTTATTTTCCAACCCCTTCTTTGCCACTTTAATTTCGCATTTTGTTTTAGTTGTTCCAGTTTATTTGCTTCCTCAAAAGCTTCTGACTAAGATCATTCTTGTAGTAGTTGAGATTGGATTTTTCTTGCACTAGGAATCTGCCTCATTAGTGGTGGTACATATTTCTATTGTAGTCCTTTATGATGAAAATTGTACAGTTGTGAAGGTTTGTGAAAATTTTGCTGATTTTGGGGTATCAATCCCATTCTAGACTAAAAGTAACTGTGTTGTCTATAATGTTTGTGTGATTCTTTTTCTTGTTGATTCATAGTTAATTGCTTCATCAGCACTTTCAGTTCAAACATTTTGTTTTTGAGTTAAGCAATTTCAACATATTGATCCATCCTTGCACATTCCACAACTTCTTTCACTAGTCTAACACTACTAATTCAATTATATTACTGAGAATTCTCAACCATGTTGGAAATTAAAATTGTAGCAGCAATTGGTGTCTAGTTCATTAGTGCCCCTCCATTAATCAATCAACACTTTGTCCATATAATTCAGACCTACATAGAAGTATTGATTTAACAGTTGTTCACTAATCTGGTGGTTTGGACAAGTGGCACACAGTTTAATGAAAATCTTCATGTATTCAGATAAACTCCCCCTTGTAATTGTTTGATAGCATTGATCTCCTTCAGTATAGCAAATGTTCTTCAGGCTAGAAAAACTTTCTTTAGAAATCTCCTTTGAATCTTGTTCCAACTATCAATAGAAGTTAACTTATAAAGCAACCAATCCTTAAGATCATTGTATAGAGAATATGGAAAAGCTTTCATTTTGACCTCTTCCTATGGAACATAAATAGGCATCATAATAGAGCACACCACCTTGAATTCATGTAAGGTTTCTTGTGTGATTCAAGAAAGTTGTATTGGGTGTAATTTCTTTCTCAACAAATTATTTGTGAGGATATTGTTGAAATAGTGAAAAAGTCAAGCTTAGGTTATCTTGAATAACCGGATGTAATTCCTTTAAAGTGAACCAGTATAAAATTTGTGTGCACTAATTTCATTTTTCTTCAAATTTAAAGTTCTAGTTGATTTCATCAAGAAAATTAATAAGTTGCATCTTTCATAACAAATATGGCGTAATTATGTCATCATTTAACAAATTTGTTTGTTTGTTAAATTCTTGCGTTATCTTCAATATCAAATCAATTAAATCTGGCATATAATTGTTGTGTGAAAAATATTAAGATTTACTGTCAAGTTTTTAATCTATTGATTTCTCATTTTAGTTAGTTAAAATAGATTATCAAAGAATGATGCATGTTTAAATATTGTGCTCAAATCAACATGAACATGAAGCTTTTATGATGTACGATGCATGATTGATATGAAAAATAGTATGGAAACGTGAATGGAATGTAGCCAAAGGTTTACCTATGCCTCGAATAGTGTAAAAGTGCAAAAACGCAAAGTGTTTGATAAAATTATCCAACGAAACTCTAACTTCTACCAATTGTTTGACAAATTGCATGTAAGAACGAATGTGGGAATGCAAATGAAGTGTTTAAAATCATTTAATTATGAAAATACAACAAAATCACTTATTAAACCAACTTTGACAACACTTAGTCAAATTTGGTTTTAATAGCAAATGTGTATTGTGTACAAACTAAATTTCTATGAGATGCAATGCATGAAATCATGTTATGAGTGTTCAAATAAATCTAAAGCAACATTAACTAAGTATTGAATGCATGGATTTAACAAAATAACATGAATAGCATGAAATATCCAAATTTAGTAAAACTGGAAAATCCAACTATATGAAATGCATAATAACTGGAAAATAGATTCTAAAATTCGAATTGAGCACTCAAACATGTTCCAAATGTGGTAATAATGATAAAACAATGGCTAGAACGAAGGATTAACAATAGAAACAAAAATTTACTATCTAAAACCTAAAATTTGAAAAATTGCACTTAACAAAATTAACTAACAAAAGCTAACCTAACCATCAAATTGAATAATTTGTAAAACATGAATCGAAACCAAAAATTAAGGCTAAAACTAAATTACTAACACAATTACAATGTAAAACTAAGAAACTAGAATTGAAACAACAACTAAAACTCTAAAATGCATGAAGAATTAAAAATACATAAAGTAACAACATTGAGTGAACATTCGAACAAAATAAACAAGTGTAGAAAACATGTTATTCATTGAAATGAACGAAAATGTAAAGAGAAAAACACCTATAAATGAAATTAATAAGAGAAGAACAAAATTAGAGAAGAATAATTTAATTTAACAAATTGAAATGTAAAAATCAATGTAGGAAACCTAAATTACAGCAAGGAATGGCACTACTAAGCCAAGAGAGGCTTGAACAATACTTGGAAAACCAATGAATGAAACTCCTCAAATGCTTAATGTTATGCAAAATACAGTATGAGGTGGTGTGTGGTATTGTGAGATGATTATGTGCAGTGATGTGTTTAATGAGTTCCTCCAATAGCATTATATAAACATTCCCACAACTCAATCTAAAAACTGGAAAACTAAAAAATTCAAGTAAAGAAATAACTAACTACCTAACTCTAGTTTTAGGTAACCTAAGTTACAGGTTGTAAGACCCGAGAAATTTAAATAATTAATTAAATAATTATTTAATAAATGCGGGAAGTAGGAGCCTTTAAGGCATTTAATGCGGATTGCTATGATGTGGAAAAGTACTAGTTCAAATGGTTGAGAGTACTTAATTATGTGAGAGAACTTGGGTTCAAGTTCTATGTACGCCATTTGTGTGTTAATTAATTATTATTGTTTTTAATAATATGCTAGAGCATGTTGAGTGATAATATAATCATAAAATTATATTAATCATCACGAAATATGAATTGGTTAAATGGTTGAACATTGATTTGGCTTTGGCATAGTAAGGGGTTTAAAACTTGGCTTTGGCATCATTAAACCGACATTAAGACACCAATTATTGATCAATTAAGGGAAAAAGAGAGAGGTTTTGTGGCTGGTTTTGTTGGATAGGTAGAGGAATACGAAAATCAAAGTAAGGTGAGTGTATTGTGTGAGGCATTGAGGCTAAAATGAGGAGAACTAAGGAAGGCTATTGGAAGTAAAGGAGAACCAAGGGCTACTCAAGTTTTAAGCAAAGGAAACCAGGTTGGGGAGCTGAACCCGAAATTTATGTTGTTTTGTTAATGATATACAATTAATGTTTCTTGTTGAATCAATTTGCAAATTCTGGGTTTTGGAAATTTTCCAGAAACCGCCTGGCAGACGATGAACTGTCACCAGACGACTCATCCTATTTTTTCTTGTTTTTTGGGTTCCCCAAGGCAACCGCCTGACGATGAGCTTTGTCCGCCAGGTGACGCGTGACAGATTAACCCAGATGTTGGGTTTTGCTTGAACTACCTGGCGGGGATGAACACCTATAAGGCGACGCGAGCCAATGCTGGCTCGGTTTTGGTGTTTTGAGTATTTTGGTTGAAATCTAAACAGAAGGGAAGGAGTCTTTAGCTTTTAATTGAATATTGGATGATAGAAAATTAGGGAATTTCACTGTCAATTGGAGTTAATTTGAGAGAACTCTTATAAACCCTTTTAGGGTTGGAAGAATTGGGGGTTGTGTAGAATTGAGCGTAATAGTTGTTAATTATACTAAAATTGTTGTTGGAATCAGTCGAGGTGTTTAATGGTGTCATTGTTATCGTATTTTTGGAGAGAAACGACTAAGATAGGCAGAGAAAAGCATTAGAGAGGCATGAGGGGTTCCTTGTAGGTGCTGCAAATTCTAGGAAATTGGCCAGGAACACATGCCCGCTTGGCGGCTCGGGGCTTGCTGCCAAGCGCCAACGCAAAGACAGTGGGTCTATGTGGCTGTGGGACATAGTGATGGTTTTGGGTGTTGTTACTGGAAGAAATTGATGATGGAGTTCTTGGACATGAATTAAAGAGGTTGGAATTATCTTAGAATTTAATGGTATTAGCTATTATAGGTCTTGCTTATATAAATTATGACATAGTGGGAATTATGGACTTGGATAATTTGGGTGCAAGGGGTCTAGAGACTTGACCTATTTTTGTGAGTGGGTTTGGTAAACAATTAGATAGTAGAGAATGGGAATTTAAGTCAAGGCTAATGTTAGAATGGGAGTGAGTTGTGACACTTAAGAGGAGTTGACTTGGAATGAGTTGGGAATGGTTGTAATGACTAGAATCAAGGTTAAGGAATAAGCAAAATGAGTGCATTGTGGTATGGTGGTGAGTAATAAGGTTAACTTTAAGAAAGCCAAATTTTGTAAACTTGGAAGGTTGAACTTCTATGGAAGTAGGAAATTTGATAATAAGTTAGCCTCTAGGAAAGCAATTCCACTAAACTAGTGAAAGACATCGTGAGTTTTGATGCCTGGGTTGAGTAATCAAATCTGTGTAGGATTGCAAAGAAACCAGTATTGTGCTTGTACTGATACAACGCCTAGTAGTGGTTTTTAGACCGCTAGGCGATAGCAGCAGCGTCAATGGGGTCAGGAAGCGAGTGCGCCTGGCGATGAGGCTAGTCCCGCCAGGCGGGGTCTGTAGTGTTGCTGGTTTTGAGGCGCTACGCGCGTGGCAGTACCTGTCCCCTGCCAGGCGGTCTAGAAGCGGGCAGTGCCTGGCGGGACGTGTCCCCTACCAGACGATTTGTGTTGTAGCAGCTTTTGGTTGCTGGTTCTGTATGTGTGATCTACAAGGCTTCTAGGATATCTTAAAGGTCGGCTTGCTGGTGTTCCTTGAGTTGAGCTCGGAACGTATCCCTTGAGTTGAGCTCGGGATAGGGGTTAAGCACGTGGCATTGCTCGAGTTGACCTTAGAATGGCATCCCTCGAGTTGAGCTCAGGATGGCGGATGAACACGAGGAACCCTTGAGTTGAGCTCAGGTTGGCGAGTGTTACCAGTGTGAGTGTGCTGTTTATGGCCAGTACGGATGGGTCTAGATAGATGAAGCCCAATCTTCTTGGATCCTTCTTGCCATCGCTCTTGTGGTTGGTCCATTGGCTAGGGGTTTGCCATCAACAAAGGAGTTGAACCTTGTCCAAGATTATTAATGACTTTGAAGAAACGCATGGCATCCGGTTAGAAGTTCATTAGAAACTTTCTACATGACCTACATTAGCTAGTCCAATTCGACAGAAGTTGTGAAGTTGACAGACTAAAATGGGTGCAAATAGGAAGTGAATTGGGGAAGGGTGAGAGTGAATGTAGTAGTGGTGAAAGAGGTTGGGTGTGAAAGTGTGTTCTCACATAGACTTGTGAACATGGTGGCTAGACTGGTGCAACCAATTGTTGCAGCACAAGCACTGTAAATAACAATGGTGGTACTAGCGACAACAATGGCAGCATAAACAACAATTGTTGATAGCGATAAGAGCAAGTGACGAGAATGCGAGGAAACAGTAACATAATTCCAAGTTGAAAGCTTTGATAATGGAATACAAGTGGGGTGTGCAGAACAAACTCGAACGATAGTGAATGTCAGACGTGAGACACCGAACCAACAAGGGACAAGTGTGAGCGGTGAGAGCACAAGCTGCACGAGTGCGAGTGTAATGAGTAGGAATAATGCAAAGTTGAAGAAACTAGGAAATAAAAAGCCATATGAGAAAGGAATAGTTACGTTTTTTACCTGATATGCAACACTTTTAACAACGATTTTGCATGTAATCGTCATTATTTCCCCTTAAATCTCACTTTTAGCGACAATTCCCTTGTGTAATCATGTCCTTTACCCCACCTCTATAACACATTACTTTTTTTTACATAAAAATAATATTTATCATTTCTTGTATTTCACTTTCTTATTAACTTAAACATGTAATTTACATCCTTCAACAATAAAATTGGTTTTTGTGCTAACTGTAAAAATATTATCCATAAATGCATATAAGCCCCTAAAATTTTCTAAAATTACAAATGGACCCCGATATATTTTTTAATGATTGCAAATTGGTCCTTAATTTATTTTAGTATTTGCAAATCAATCCTTAAGTATTTTTCATGATTATAATTTAGTCACTCCCATTTTTTAATAATTGTGATTAGGCCCCTAACAAACTAATTATGATGACTTCTGCAAATACGTTAACATTTCAATGCAAAATTTTCATTATATACAATTATGAATTTTTTGAACGATCCTTGTTTCCTTTTTTATTTCTATTATGAGTTTAAAGTCAGAATTAAATATTATTGAATAGTGTCGTTAAATATATTGTAAAATCCATCAGTATTAAGATTCATAGAATTTTTTCTAAAATCTAAGAAATAAAAAACCAATCAATAATCCATAGAAATAGATGTTATAACATGTTAAAAGTAATTTGAAATGTATATATTTTTTTTCTTATTGAAATGCATGATTTTAGGTGATGACTTGGGCCCTACCATAGGTCCAATCAAAGGCCTAGAGGCATTTTCAAAAGAATACAAGAAGACATGGAACTTAAAGACTATAATGGACCTAATGGGTTTTTAATGTTTTTCCCATGGGCCAAGGAGGACATAAAGATTTGATGGGCTTTCTAATAGTCTACTAGTCTAGTTTTAATTTAGGCCATGCATTAGGCCAAGCTTTCAATAATTGTAAAAACACTAAAACATAACTTGAAGTAAGTTGGATCGTAAAACACCTAACTATTGAAATTAGAGCCATCTAGCATGCTCCATGCATTGCACATTTAGCACATGGTGAAATTGAGGTAGGCGTGACTTGCCACATAGCATGTGATTTGTAATGGTTGATCAAGA
>Ga0209389_1001498_pt1 | contig 16586 bp, 12 predicted proteins | sample CowpearedBW_FD_187526 | JGI IMG/M metagenome (GOLD analysis project Ga0209389, IMG submission 187526) | Root nodule microbial communities of legume samples collected from California, USA - Cow pea red BW (SPAdes) (version 2) | ecosystem: Host-associated > Plants > Roots > Nodule | place: USA...
GGAGAATTTGAGATGTCTATGATGGGTGAGCTAACCTACTTCCTAGGGCTGCAAGTGAAGCAACTCAAGCATGGGACATTTTTAAGCCAGTCAAAATATCGTTTTGATCTACTGAAAAAGTTCAAAATGGAGGATTGCAAAGAGGTTGCCACTCCAATTGCTACAAACTACCTTATGGATGTAGATGAAGCTGGAAAACAAGTTGATTTAACCAAATATAGAGGGTTAATTGGTTCCTTGCTATATCTAACTGCTAGTAGACCAGATATATAATTTGGTGTTTGCTTGTGTGCTAGGTTTTAATCCATGCCAAAGGAATCGCACTTCAAAACTGCAAAAAGGATTCTCAAGTATCTGAAAGGGACAAATAATGTTGGATTATGGTATCCTAATGAATCTAACATAGTTCTTATTGGTTTTTCAGATTCTGACTATGCAAGGTGCAAATTGGATAGGAAAAGCACAAGTGGTACATGCCATCTACTTAGATCCAGCCTAATCTCATGGAATAGCAAGAAGCAAGCATGTGTAGCACTTCTACAGCTGAGGCTGAGTACATAGCAGCTGGATATGCATGTGCTCAAAGCATATGGTTAAAGCATCAACTTATGGATTATGGTGTAAAGCTAAAGAAGGTACCTCTTTATTGTGATAATACAAGTGCAATTAACCTAACTAAGAATCCAATTCAACATTCTAAAACTAAACACATTGAAATCAGGCATCATTTCATAAGAGATCATATTCAAAAAGGTAATATTGAAATCAAGCTTGTGAAAACTGAAAATCAATTGGCAGATTTATTCACTAAACCACTTGCAAGTGATAGATTCAATAACTTAGAACTGAATTAGGTATTCTTGACATGAAGAATGTATGTTGATATTTGTTTGGCTTGTTAATCTTATTAGATCATGTGTGTGCTGCATTTAAAGTGGTAAAAATTGCATAATTTGAAAACTGCCAGTATTTCAGTCAGCTAAATTTGCAATTTCAACACATGTTTCATTTAAAATGTCAAAATCTGCATAATTTGTGTTTTGGATCTGTTTCAATCTGTTAAATCTCACAAAACAACACATATATTTGATTTAAATTGGGCTGGTTTGAATTTCGTGTAATCTGAAATTTTAGTCAGCTAAAACTACAAATTTAACACATAGATTTCACTTAAAACTGCCACTACACCAAAAATTAGTTTTCTGGTACAGTTTTAGTCAACTAACTCTATATTTTTATATGTTAAAATCACTTATGCTGATGTGGACTCGCTTGAATTGATTTTAATTGATTGACCAGTCAAAGCATACATCACATGTCTGTTTTTGGACTATAGCAGCAACTGTAACAACTATTACATCACCTAAAATCAACTTTTCATATTCCATTGACCATAAAGTGCTTTAATTACATGATTTCCAATGAACATGCATTAGATGTGAACTGTTTGTGAGTGGATTGTTCATAAAACACATGTGAAACACATCACTGCATCTCTGATACAAATTCCCTCACATTTAATTACTGTGATTTCCTGTACTACATTGAAATCATATAATCTGCATGATTTAGTTGACTAATTTTAAAAATCAACATGTTGATTCTATAAATACTTGCATAAGCATCATGCATTGGCATTCTCATTTGCTAGTAAGAGCCAAACCTACATTTCACCATGCCTAGAAGATCATGAATAACCCCCATAGATGATGAAAGCTCCACCCCACCTACTCCATCCTCTCCAAATGCAATGAATCAAGGAAGGCTTGAGGTATGGTTTCAAGACCATGAAGATAGAATTCAAGCATTCTTGATTGAAATCAATAGAAAGCAAATCATTCTTCCTAAGGTGAATCGCATGTCATGGCAAAGGGTAGAAAACTTTGGCAACCTTGAGCAACATCTCAAAGGTAAAAAATTGAAGACTTTCCTTGAGCTTTCGGGCAAGGTGTATCCGGATTTGGTGAATGTGTTCTATGCCAACCTCAAATTCAGCAATGGCATTCTCAAAACAAGTGTCAAAGGTGTGGAGATGGAAATCACTAGGCAAACAGGGAACGATGTGGTTGGCCTAAGGCAAAGTGGTGTGCAAGTCCGCAAAGGTGAAACTAGTGCAGTGAATGGATTCAAAAAAGTGCAATACTTTAACCAATGTGTGTGAAATGAAGGTGAGCAAACTAGAAATTTCCATGTGGGAAGGCTTCGTGTGGAGGAAATGTTGCTAGCTATGGTAGTTACCAAAATCGTCATGCCTAGGGGAAGTAATCATGCAACCTTGAATGAACGTGATCTTGTGGTGATGTACTGCATTGAAAATGGAATAATGGTGAACTGGACATACACAATTCGTGACCACATGATGAAGGCAAAGAGGCTCACAAATTTAAAGCTTCCATATGTGGTGTTCATCTCCAAGTTCATTGAGCATTTTGGTGTGGATGTGGAAGAAAAGCTTGAGGAGTCTACTAGAATTCTAAATCATGTTTCTACACTGAATATGCACAAGATGGGATTCACCAAGATAGGTAACACTTGGCTGGTTGAAGGAGATCAATGTGCAAATATTGAAGTTGGAGCAAATGACCACGAAACGGGAACTAGTGGAGGAAACCAAGATGAAGATGAACCACAACCAATGGCAATTGAACTATATAACCCTCATGAGAATACTGGACCTATATACTCCCAGTTTGAGAGAATGGTTCTCAATCAGCTTCAAGACCTCAACTTGGCACAAAATGCACATCATGCTTATTGCACAACAAGGTTCCAAGATTTGGATGACCAGTTGCATAATGTTCATGACCTCCTCTCCAATGTCTACAATAGAGACTACCCTAGGAATGAGTGAAGGGGATGGCTCACAGGTCATGCATTACATTTTCGTGCTGCATTTTGTGTGTTTGTCTAATTGTTCCAATTTTTAATCAGCTATTTTATCATTTCAGTCAACTGATTATATCAGTTTTTAGCTTCATGATGTATCTATCATTTATGCTTATGTTCTGGTGTGCTTGTATTCGTATCAGCTGCCCTGATACACCCCTGTGTTACTGTTTTAATGAAAATTTTCTTCTTTCCAAATTGATCTATGTATTTACTTTCATTTGATGAATCCAAAGGGGGAGAAATATGTGAAAAATAATGAGTAAAAGTGTGTTAGACTTGGAAAACCTGAAATAAATTTGTTGGAATCATATAATACTGCAAACTCAATCTAAAATCTGAAGTTAAATCATATTAGTGATAGGAGGAGCATATGCATATGTGATATGTAAGTATGCTTATGTGCTTTTGCCTGGTTGTATATTTGAAATATTGATATCTTGTATGCAAAACCTTTTTCAGGTTTCTCTATGGATCTTAGCTCATCAATTCAACTCGAGGATGTTGGCTTCATCAATTCAGGGGGAGATTGTTAGCCCAAGCAAGCTTGAAGCAAAGAATTGATAAAGCCATGTGCATGAAGATCTTAGGTGTTTGATGAAGATTGATGAAGATCCACTTGAAGATTTAGTTTTAGTGTGTTAAATTTGTAAATAACATGTTAAATGTAATGTGTTAGTGTTATATCTTGTTGGTAGGCTATATGACATAGGTTAGATGGGATTTCAGGTCTGTAAGTGTGATTCTTGCAGAGTGTGTATCTAGATTTTTGTTAGTCAAAAATCTTGTGTGTTTTGTTGTTGAAAAGTGTAATCTTGGTGTGTGATTTGTAAAACTTTTGAATATAATGGAAACTAGACTCAGGTTGTCCGGGTAAACTGAATGTAGCAGTGTGATTGAGTGAACCAGTATAAAAACAGTTGTGCATTTCGTTTCCCTCATCTCACTCTCTTTGAAACTCTTGAAAAACTCAAGAAAACTAAGCAATTTGATCTTTGGTGAGATTTAATGCGTTCTTGTGTAATCTAAGGCTTTATACTTGTTATAAATACTGATTGGAACAAGTCTTGTGTGTAAAAGATTGTTGTTTGAGTTGAATTTAGGAATTTTGCATTTTGCATAAATCTCCAATATTTTAGCCGACTGATTTGATTTTTTAATCGACTGTTTCATAGGATCAAGATCAATTTAGTCTGTTATTTTATATTTTAATCGACTGAAAGTGTATTGGTCTGCTAGATTTACATCCAAACTTTCCAGTCCATCAGATTCAATTGAAAAGAGGTTTAAGCTTTCGAAAAGTTTTATAAAGCCAATTCAACCCTCCTTCTGGGCCAAACTCACCATTTCAAAACTAATATAAATAGTTCCATCTATTTGGGTCACATGCCAAAATACTATATTTTCCAACATATTACAGTGACCCATTCCTCGTAAACCTCCCACCATGATGAAAGACAACTTTGAAATGGGAGGTATCCATACCAACAAACAATAATATATCTATACTACCTTGTGAAATATCAATATACCCAAACAAAAACCCACATATTACATTTCATACCACTATCACATCCACAAAAGCATAAGTAACGGGGGACCATATATTCAACACAATCACACTTTACGGACCACCATCGCCAATCAAATCATAAAAAAAATGATAACAGCACCGCAAAACTCATTAAATTAAATCACTCACAACATTCAAACAAAAACTCTAAACACCACGATCCCACCAACAAATCATGCAATCAACAACAAAAAATAGTGGTTTGCGCACCTACGATCCAAAATAGACGCTTATTTGATGTCAATTGCAATTTCAATTTTGTCCAAACCACACAAACTCCCCCAAATTCATCAAATCCTCTTCCCCCCTCTTCACTAACGTCTGCAGAGAAATGAACCCAAATATGTCTTATCCTGCACTATTCCATATCACACAACTCCCATGCCACGTCACAAAATTTTTCCTCACTTACTAGGTCCACACAGCTAGACGTTATCTTATTTAATGGTGTCAACGAAAAGGGAGTACATTGATGAAAATTAACTAATTTGCGTACTAAGTAGACACAAAGTTAAAAGCGGGTACCAACGAAAGTGGGTATGTTACAATTAATTATACCTAAAAAATATAGTGTTACAATTATCTGATGACTGAACACTAACTAAGTGCATACCCATGTTCAACTTTTTTCACACTAGAGAGTTTTGTTAAATCAACATAGTTATGGTTCCTATAAATGACCTCTTCATGTTTTGTACCATAAGTCTTTTTAGATAATTAATAATGTGTTAACTTATTTTATCAATTATTTTAAGTCAAATAGTAGAACAACTTAAAAAAGTAGTGTTATAATTATTTGATGACTGGACACTAAATAAGTGTATACCTATGTTCGACTTTATTCACACCAGAAAGTCTTGTTAAATCAACATGGTTATGATTCCTATAAATGACTCTTTCATTGTTTGTACCATAAGTCTTTTTAGATAATTAATAACATGTTAGCTTATTTTATAAAATATTTTAAGTCAAATTGTAGAACAACTTAAAAAATGTAGTGTTTCAATTATCTGATGATTGAACACTAAATAAGTGCACACCCATGTTTGACTTTTTTCACACCAAAGAGTCCTGTTAAATCAACATGGTTATGGTTCCTATAAATGACCTTTTCATGGCTTGTACCATAAGTCTTTTTAGATAATTAATAACAATGTAAGCTTATTTTATCAATTGTTTGAAGTCAAATAGTAAAATAGCTTAAAAATGTGGTGTTATAATTATCTGATGACATAAAAAACGTAGTCTCAAACACTCTTTTCGCGGAATTAGAATCTTATAATCCATATACAAGTTACATACAAAATAATTTGTATGTAATGAAATTTTTTGGAATGAAAAGTCTATTTTCTTTTATTTTGAAAAAAAATTATATTCTTTGTCTATTGCACTAAAATTTAAATTAAACGAAATAAAATTTTAGCAACACATCATTGGCATTAAAATTTGATAGTAATAAAACTTTCACTTAATCCAAATTAATTTATAAACAACATAAAATTCAATTCAAAGTAACAACATCTAATCTAAACAACACTAAGTGTCAACAACTTATATAAAGTAGTCATGTCCGGTTGGTTTTGGTCTTGGTGCTTTGTTGTGGTTGCTCCTGATCTTGTTGAAGTTTGCCTTGCTCAAGTTAATGGTATTGTTATCATACATCTACTCCCCAATGCTCTGTGTATTTAAACCATGAAATTTAAATTACACATTAAAACATATTATTCTATGTAACATCCAAATTTAATAGAATAATTCTACTAAATAGAATGTTGCATGTTTATTGTAAAAAGAAAAAAAAAGCACTAACAGAAAGTATATTACAATTAACCTTTTACAGTTATCCCAAATTATACTAAAATGAAAACCTTTAGGCACAACACACTACCATGAAATGAATCTAAACACAAATTAGATTAAATTGCAAATTTGCTCACGGGACAAGAAACTACAAAATAACAGTACAGAAGAAGAAAGGCTCAACAATGAGCAATAAAGGATCCAGGAAGCCTAACTACACCACAACCTCCCCACCAACTTCATGATCGCCAAGGGTCTCCACATCTGCTCACACCAAGGATTTGGTGATCATCGCAAAAAGAAAATCAAACAGAAACACAGACACAAAGAGAGAGTGTAAGCTAGAGACAAAAATAATTTTTTTTAACATATTAAAGAGCAAGCAGTTTATTAAACAAATTATAAACAAGCAATTTAGTAAGCACATAAGGCATGTGAAGGCAAACAATGCAAGACCCTCAAACTCAGTTATCCGGATACATATGAAGAGATCAAATTCAGTGGATACTTGCACTTGTGGTGGCCTTTACTACTCTACAGAGCCATTGCCAATGGGTTTCACCCTATCATGCACAAGGTTAGCCTTTAATCATCTAAGGCCGTTATCCTACCAAAGATTACGACCTCTTGCTACTCTTACCATTTGAATTAGTACGCTCTAAGTCATGCCACATCCATGTTCTCACAACATATTCCACATGTTATCTCATGACATCCAAATCTCATGCCAATGGACCACCAACCAACCAATTCATAAATCATTTCATTTCATACCAAGCAAGTCAATATCACATGAAACATAACAGATTCATGCCTTTAAGAGTAATTGAATCAATCCACAAGTTAAAGTAAGGAATTAAAATTCTGCAACAATTCTCGCTTAAGCTAGACTGGTCTCACTTAAGGTAGAAATTCTTGCTTATGCTAGACTGATCTCGCTTAATCTAGAAATTCTTGCTTAAGCTAGACCGATCTCGCTTAATCTAGAAATTCTTGCTTAAGCTAGACTGATCTCGCTTAAGCTAAAATTTCTCGCTTAAAATAAACTGGCATATTTTCACTGATTTCAACATGGAAAACCCAAAATCCCAAACAACAAAAACTAAAAAAAAAGGTTAAGTATGTTTTTAGTCCCTAAACTTTGACCCAAAATTGGAATTCGTCCCTGGTTGAAACTTTGATAAATTTTGGTCCCTAAACTTTAAAAATGGATGAATATAGTCCTTTTAACCAATTTTGTTAACTTCTTTTAGGTTTCGAACGCATTTCTCAGTAAATATTGAGTCGAGCATGTGTCAAACGATGTAAACAACTCCAATATTAACATGAAACACATTCCACATGTTGAAAAAAGTCAACGTAATTGGGTTAAAAGGACTATATTCATTCATTTTTAAAGTTTAGAGACCAAAATTTATCAAAGTTTTGACTAGGGACAAATTCCAATTTTTGACCAAAGTTCAGGGACTAAAAACATACTTAACGCAATAAAAAACATAACCACATTGCATAAAACATTGGCATCATACTTCATGCTTTTAAAAGGGTAAACAAATCAATCATGGGAGCATACAAGCATTCCAAAAACTTTGTTGTCAATCTCGCTCAAGCTAAGGAGCTCTCGCTCGGGCGAGAAGAGCCTCTCGCTCAAGCGAAAAGCTCTTGCTTAGGTGATGATGTATGATTATCTTGATTCATCCTAACAGTCAAGAATATGGTGATGGTTGCTTAAGAAAACCTAAGGAAATTCCCATTAGATATTAAGATAACAAAGTTATCTAGATGTTAAGGTTCCTTTCCAAAGGTTCTAGAGAAGAAAAGGGATGGATTGATTACTTATGAAAACAAAGAAAGCTTGCGAAAAATTAAAGGAAGCAATAAAACTGATAGCAAAATATAGGCATAGAAATCAGAGTTAAAATGAACAAAACATGAAAATGGAAAGGAAGGAAAATGGTGCATGGAAGAATCACCCCACCCTAGAGAATAGGCAAAGCCTTGATCTTCTACTAGGGATTAGTGGTGATGCCGCCACTTGAGCTTGCTTAAGATAAGGCTTTAAAGTTTTCTCCCTAAGAAGAAAACCTCTCATAAAGGTTGAACACAATATAGTGAATTTTCTAAAATGATCAACCCCTTCATAAACCTAAGAGCTCCCCTTAAATAGATGTAACTAGGGGTCTCTTAGAATAAATCCAAAAGTAACAAGGTCCTTACAAGCAAAAACACAAACATAAAAGTCCATCTAAAAACTAGAGTAAACATGGCACATGGTATGGAAGGATGTCTAGGCCAAATAGATGCCAAATGACATTCAAAGATGCTTATAGCACACTTGGTCTCCAAGGAAAGTGGTCCCTCTTTCTAGAAGCTTCTAAAAAGTTCCCTCCTTTCTCTCTCTTCCACATGTGCTCTCCTTCCACCATCCATTTAGGCGCCACTTATATTGATCTTAGGAACTTGGATTAATCTACAAAACATAAAGGAAATTAGGATTAGCATATTGACATGGTTTAGCCTAGTTAAGTCAATAGTCAACCTTAAGTCAAAGTCAACAAGTCAACCTTAGATCAAAGGTCAACAAGTCAACTAAAAGTCAAGGTCAACAAGTCAACTTTAATTGGTCAAACTTGTCAACTTCATGGAATTAAGAAAATTGAAAATAAACTAAAAGATGGACTAGCCTTCCCTTTGGTCATGCTTCTTGTGGTTCTCCTTGGGATGGCTTCTTCCTTTGGGTTGGTGGTCATGTCCTCATCAGGCGAGATTGAAATCATAGGGCAATATGAGGGTTCACGAGTTCTCGCTTGAGCGAGATTACTCTCGCTCAAAATTGGAGCTCGTCGCTTGAGCGAAAGTCGAGCAGAACTTGGGGTGAACTTCTTGCTAATTTCGCTTAGGCGAGGGTTGCTCGCCTCGGCGAAAACAATAGAGCTTTTCCCCGCTCACGCATGCAAACTAGAAAAGCAGTACCAAAAAACATTTCAACCATTTCTAGGAAACCACAACAATGAGCAAACATCATAAACATGATTTAAAACTAGAAAAACATGCAATACTCATAAAAAAATTTAAACCCTAGCTTCCCTTACCTTGAAGCTGAGAACTAACACAAGAAACCCTTAAGAGAGAAGCACCAAGACCTGGAGCAGATTTAAGAAGCTGTAAAATAGAACCATGGGAGACAAGAATGGGACCACGAATGAGACTCGCGTGGAACTAGAGTTACCAAAGAGAGAAGAATGAAGGGATACATTTTTAGAGCTCAACTTACGTGGGGAAAGATGGTTTCCGCTAACTGGACTAATGAAATATCCTCACACCTTCTCTTCCCAACTCAAACACTTATACTTCTCCACCTACTTTTACTCTTACCTCGTCAAGTCAAGATCTCAAATTTCCTTCTCTGGATAAACATCTACTCTTACTTTCTCACTTCTAGGTTGGCACTCTAACTTGAAAAAATAACTCAACCATCTTTTATTTCTCTTACCCAACTTCCTTCGTGTAACTCCACATTTCCAACTCTGAATGATCATTGAACACTTTTAACTGATACACATAAGAACGACACATTTATTGTTTTTAAAGAATCGGTCTTCATAGTAACCACTAGGTCATGAGTAAGATAATTATTCTCACGCACCTCTTACCATTCAGGAGCATCACTTGCCACCATCTCGTTGTGCTACTTTGATCTATACACAAAGTCACTTATTTTTTTACTTAAAATGATTATCCTTTCATGTCTGCCATGACAAGAAAGCAATCATCATTGAGAAACCTTCATCAAAACCTCTATAGAACTTCCAAAACTCTTTAAAACTCCTTTTTTTGTAGCCTTAGCATTCCATTTTCTCAACATCGTATCCACCCTCTTAAAACCATATGCCATACTAGCGACTCCAACTTTAGTCAATACTCTTCTTGAATGGTTTGATACACCACAACTTCTCTTTAAAGATCTGCCAAACTTGCAGTCATTTCGGGGATTATATTAAGTCTATACCATTATGTCTCCAACAACGCTTTCACTTTGTTCTCTTCACACTCCCAACATAAATCATCCAATTAGGAACTATTAGCACAAGTTCTACCTCAGTCACTAATGCAAAAGTGAACTTCACCACTCCAAAGCAAAAATTCTAATATCTACTTTAGAATACGTCTATAAACTCTTCTATCACTAATATCATTTCCATCTATTATTTGCTTGCCTTTATCAGATAATTTTGATTCACATGACATTTTGCCCCCACCCTTCAGCTTGATCCATACTCGATATGCCACCACTGACTTTTCTCTTTGAATCAAAGGACACTACTACATTGGGGATCATATCTCCTAAGAATGAGATTAAGAAAACACTCAATTCATCCTTGAGATTATGTCCCAATCTTGCAAAGGAAACAATTCAAATTGGCTTTGAATTTAAATCCTTGATCACCACGAAACACGTGACACACCTGAGTAAACTTAACTTGACCGCAACTGTAGCAAACCACCATCTCAACTCCCACTCCCTTTTGCAGGCAACCATGACTCCTTTACCATACCGTCGACACCAAGAAGTATACGATCCCAAACAAAACCAAACCCATATCCCAAGCACCACTTTTATACCTTGTATCCTTGATTGGGATCATTCGTGCTAACCATTTCAACACCAACCATCGTAGACACCCTTTCAGCAACTCAAAACTTTTCCTTTCATTTCCTCCATCAATGGGCTGCAACATTATTTGTTGCCCTTACATACAAGAATAATCTTTAAAGATGTGCCTCTTCTTCTGGTACATGAAACCTTCTATCTTATATCCAAGGTCAAACATTCTGCTCATGTGAACTACTTTTCCTTAAAACATCTTACTATCAATTAAGAAGACCAATCATCTCCTTCTAACTATTGAACCGAGTATGGAACCTTTATATCACTTCATTCTTATCCACAAATTGTTTTTCCCTCTACATAGGAAACATCATCTTACTTGACTGATTTGTGAAATTTGCTCCATCTTAGCCTTCCACTAGAGATTTGTCGTCTTTTTACACTTCACGGTCTTTATCCTTCTTAGCTTGCTCGATGCTAAGCAATGTAACTATTTTCTACAACCTAGGATCTACCAATTGCTATTCTTCCACCAATCCAAGAAAGCACTAGGCATAGCTATATGATAATCTCTAATGACACTTCTCCTAACACTACCGTGTATCTGCGTAACTCTGAACCTCAACATTGTCAGGATGTAAAGCCAACTTAATTTTCTCAAATGTTTGTTACGCTTGCATCCACTAATATCTTCCATTGTTCTAACCTCTAGGTTTAACTTCTTTTGGGAAAACTTGTAGCATCTTCTTCCAAGAACCCGTCCTTAAAGCTCCCTCTGCCCGAGCATTATTTTATGAATTATAACATCTTCTCTTACTCTACTAACCAAAAACTTAGCTTTCCTCACTCAACAATATACATTATACAACAACTCCCTATCTTTGAGGTAAGGAGTTGTCTTAGAGGCCTCATCCAACCCTTGTAAAGTTAAGGATGCCAAGTTAACCTTGAATTTGAATTCCTTTACCACTATAGACACCAAATACAAACCACAAAGGCGCAAACAAGACAAACTAGAACATACAAAGCAAAACTCCATCATCTATTGATAACCAAACCTTTTGTCTGTCATCATTCTTTCCCCAAACCATTAGAATTAAGAAAGGAAAACAAGCTTTGATCTAGTCATGAGTATGTACCCTCATTACTTTATCAAGACGTTTTTTTTTTCTTAATACTTTCGGTTTCACAGACAAACTCGACTAAACTTGAATACTTCAGCCCACGAGACATGACAAACTCACAACCCTCAGGTCATCTTCAGGATGAACTGCTTTGATACCATAAATGTAACATCTAATTTAATAGAATAATTCTACTAAATAGAATGTTACATGTTTATTGTATAAAAGAAAAAAGCACTAACAGAAAGTATAATACAATTGACCTTATACAGTTATCCAAAATTATATTGGAATGGAAACCTTTAGGCATAACACAATCCCATGAAATGAATCTAAACACAGATTAGATTAAATTGGAAATTTGCTCACAGGACAAGAAACTACAAAATAACACAACACAAGAAGAAAGGCTCAACAATGAGCAATAAAGGATCCAGGAAGCCTAACTACACCGCAGCCTGCCCGCCAACATCATGATCACTAAGAGTCTCCACATTTGCTCACACCAAGGATTTGGTGATCATCGCAAAAAGAAAATCAAATAGAAACACAAACAAAAAGAAAATGGGTAAGCTAGAGACAAATTATAAACAAGCAATTCAGTAAGCACACAAGGCATGTGAAGGCAAACAATGCAAGACCCTCAAAATTAATTATCTGGATACATATAAAGATATCAGATTCACTAGATGCTTGCACTTGTGGTGACCTCTACTGCTATGTAGAGCCATGGCCATTGGGTTTCACCCTACCATGCATAAGGTTAGCCTTCAATCATCTAAGGTCATTATCCTGCCAAAGACTAGGGCCTCCTGCTACTATCACCACTTGAATTAGTACGCTCTATGTGAGACTAACTTTCTTTGGTTTAGTTTTGTCAATAACATTTGATATTTTACAATTAAAACACAATAGTATAAGTCTAAATTTTGTCCATAACTCAATATTTTACAATTAAATTTTTCAATATAAGAATTAGGGCAACCATATTTTTTCATAAACTCATGTGTGGGTAAATATCTTTCAATTGAATTAGAGTCCATAACTTTAAGTTTCAAGTGAACTAAAATTAAGCTAACTTTCATAACTCAAATGGACCCCATGAATATATGGTATAGAAACTGACTTTTTATAGTTCAATAAGTGTCTTTCTAAGATGTAGATTTTGTACAACAGAAATTCCAGGAATATTATTTCATGAAATCATACTGGAGCACATAACTTTTACTTTCAAGTGCACGAAAATTATGCTAACATTCATAACTCAAATGGATCCCATGAATATATGGTACAAAAACTGTCTTCTTACAGTTCAATAATTATCTTTCTAAGATGTAGTTTCTAAACAACAAACATGTCAGGAATATAATTTCATGAAATCATTTGTGAGATAAACATCTTTAAATTGGACTGGAGTCCATAATTTTAACTTTCAAGTGTAGTCAAATTATGCTAACATTCATAATTCAAATGGACCCCATGAATATATGGTACATGAACTGACTTTTTATAGTTCAACCAATGTTTTTTTGAGATGTAGTTTTTGTACAACAAACATGACAATAATATTATTTCATTAAATCATACTAGAGTCCATAACTTTAACTTTCAAGTGCACTAAAATTATTTTAACATTCATAACTCAAATGGACCCATGAATATATTGTACATGACTGTCTTTTCAAAGTTCAGTAAGTGTCTTTCTGAGATGTAGTTTATGTACAACAAAATTCCTAGTAATATTATTTCATGAAATCATTTATGTGGTAAACATCTTTCAACTGAATAGGAGTACATAACTTTAACTTTCAAGTGAACTAAAATTAGCCTAGCATTCGTAACTCAAATGGACCACATAAATATATGGTACATAAACTGATTTTTTTATAGTTCAATAAGTGTCTTTCTGAGATGTAGTTTTTGTAAAACAAACATGACAGGAATATTATTTCATGACATCATTTGTGTAGTAAACATTTTATAACTAAAATAACATTAAATGTAGTTTTGAATACACATAAATAACATTAAAACAACCTTAAACACCAAGACAAATTGTTCAAAATGATATGTTTCCTGCATTTTCACTTCACATAATAGTTCGTACATTAACCAAATCAAAATGATATTTGATTTACATTAAACCAAAAAATGAGACACATCATCACCATCCGTAAAACTATTTTGCTATCCTTTTCTTCTTTAGACCAAACGCACTTTGGATTAGATGAATTTTGAACCGTAACCGTGGGTGATTCCTCACACGCACATACACATTGTTGCTCTTTACATTTTTTTCTTCTACATTATTAGAATCTTGTACTAATTTATCTTCACCTTGGCTTGTGTATTCCACCTTACAACGTTGAGAGTAACATAATACCTCAAAACTACCAATTGTTGAAAATAAGTCGTTGCCTTCAATTGTAAAGGTATTTCGTTTCACATGAGTCTTCCATCATGTGCATCGTTCATGTAAATGATGCTCATTATTTGGTACATTTTCTTCATCAAAATTATTAGGAGTAACAAAATTGTCACACCTTTTCTTCATTTGTTTTTGTTTTCCTCTCATCAACAGTTGCTTCTATTTTACATATGGCTTAGCAAGTTCTTCAATATCACATTGTTGTTGTTCAATTACACCCATAAGTTGCTCCTTTTTTCGGGTTCCACCACCTACACCGTCTTTTCTTTTTCTTTTGTCACACTCATCATTACCTTTTGAAAAAGCTTCTCTCACAACTAACTGCCCTAGTTCTTCCTTAGACACACAAAGATCATTAACAATCTGCAAAATAATTGAAACAACCATCAATATTAAATTACTAAACAATTAACATAAAACACAAAAAAAAAGAAACAAATATTGTAAATTACCACATTCTTTTCAAAACGTGGGAATTTGAGTTTCATAATTGCACCCTTTCTCTTCACAATAAGGAAGTGATCCACAACTACAACAAAAAATAATCCAATAAATATAAAACTAAGTAACCATATAGCATGGAAGTGTTTTCTATGTAATTGCTTCTTCAGAACAAAGGACACACTACACAAACTCTCAACCAAGTACTCAATACAACACCACCCCAGTTATATTTAACTAGACTCGTCAAATCATCTACAATTTTAAAAAGTGTAACAAATATTGTTCCATTTCTATTATGCAAAAGAAACTCAAATATGCCTAACAAAATGAACAATCGACAAAAATCTTCTACATCAATAGATTCATAATGCTTTAAAAGAAACTTATATATTACGGTAATTGTTACCTTTTTTTAGAGAATTTCTTCCTACACACACTCTCAATGTCAACCTCCTCCAAATCAATTCTATCTCCACAAACCCTCAACCCCAGACCTAAACATACGTCTAATAACATAAATGCTACAACTTTGGAGTCAATTATGAAACCTCTTCTACTTTCCACCCATACATTACATAACTCACTTAGAAGCTTTCGATTGATCTTAACTCTCTCATGCAACAAAGTGAACCAGGAAAATAATGTTCCTTCAATACATTGCTTTTGCTCCACACTTAACTTCTTATTCAATAAACCAATATACCTTGTTCTACAAGAATGCTAAAATTAATCTGCAAATATTCATATTACAAAGCATAATTTAAATTTAAATGACTAAAATTTAAATCAACTTACCATGGAAGAAAAACTAAAATACCTTGCTTATATCACTACTTTATCTAACCTCACAACCTTCACAACCTTCACTACCTTCCGCGAAACGCTTTTTCTTGACAAGCTTTCTCTCTTTCAAACCACGCTTTGTTTGAGTTACCTTCTCATCTCTTCATTTCTTTTTCACATTTTTCATAGATACCCTAATTGATATTTTGGTGAAGAAGAAGGAACGAAATTAACTTTGATTTTGGGGATGAAGAAGGAACGAAAACGACTTCGAAAAGGTCTCGACACACCTTTTTCACACAACTGCCAACTTTCTTTGCTTTCTCTTCAACGCGTGTCATGTACACATGCACCTTCAATTGCCATATCATACTAGTTATTGCAAATAAAAAAATTAAAAAACCTCTGCCCACGTCAGCTGCCATGTAGGCGAGTAACAAAAGGGTCAAAATAAAGAGGTCATTCTATCATTATCCTAACTTTATTCTATAATCTGGAAAATCGAAAATGTTTAGGCCACTGTCTATTGCTAAAGCTTAACACCTGACAATCAAACCAAAAACCCAAAAGAGTTAGCAATTGGAAATACATTTAAGGTTGGCATGTTCCCCATGGAAAAGGGCACCTCACCCAATCCAACAGACACTGCCATGAGAGGCATTGTGGTAGCCATCGTTAGAATAGAAAAGTTGATATAAATGAGTGTTTTTTTCTGGTTAGGAATGAAGAAGATTGGAAGAGGTTTGTGAACAATGATGAATTTTTTTGAATGGGGTTATGATGTAATAGTTGAATGAACGAGTGAAAAAGCAAGCTTCACGTATACAAAAAGCAGCGAATGGTATAATAGTAATATGAAGAAATAAAAGTTGAACGACATAATGATCTAAATAATGGACAACTGTCACAATATCAAGTTGGGGTAATTAGGTTTATTCC
>Ga0209389_1001508_pt1 | contig 16546 bp, 18 predicted proteins | sample CowpearedBW_FD_187526 | JGI IMG/M metagenome (GOLD analysis project Ga0209389, IMG submission 187526) | Root nodule microbial communities of legume samples collected from California, USA - Cow pea red BW (SPAdes) (version 2) | ecosystem: Host-associated > Plants > Roots > Nodule | place: USA...
TATATATTATTGACTCTTTTGCCTATCAAAACAATACTACCATGTGCATCATATATCAAACAACTATTTGGTTCAAACATGACTTTAAAGCCTTTATCCCATAGTTGACTTATACTTATCAAATTGTGTTTGATTCCTTCTACCAGCAGCACATTCCTGATGTTGAAAGAGGATCCATTGCCTATAACTCCATTTCCAAGGATTTTTTTCTTTGTTGTTGTCTCCATAGGTTACAAACCCTTCCTCCTTCAACTTCAACTTTGCAAATTTGGTTTTATCTTCTGTCATATGTCACGAACAACCACTATCAAGGTACCACAAATCTTTCTTATCACCTTTCATGACTTGCAAAACATATTTGGATTATTGGGTACCCTTTGATAGGTTGGGTCCATCATGGTTATGCCTTTCTAGATCCTTTTGGGATCCATTTCATAATCCCTATAGGAACATCATATTTTCTAGCATGACAGTTCTTAATAACATAACCTTTTTGCATACTGTAGTTGCATGAAATGAATGGCATATCACTTGGCATACTTTTTGAAAAGAAACTAGAGAACTTCATGGTTTCCTTTTGAAAAGAAAGATTGTAATCAAGTCCAGCTTTGCTAAACACACAGTTTTGAGAACCAAGAACAACCTCTAAGTTTGCTTCCCCTCTTGTGAACCTTGCACAGGTCTTTATAAGGTATTTCACTTGATTTTTCAAAACTGTACAATTTTCACAGGGTATTTCAGCCGGTTGATTTCTAAAATAGTCGGTTGAATTACTATAAATCATTTCGAAATGCTCAAAATTAGTTTTTCAATCAGTTGTTTCTTTTTCTAGTTGGCTAACTTTGTTTTCCAGCCAGTTGTTTAAGCCTTTCAACCGATTGTTTAATGCAGAAATCTTCTATGCTTCATTATGCAATTCTTCAAAATCATGCAACAATTTATTATAGTTATTTATGTCTAGGGAACTTACTTGGCTTGAGGAGGATGACTCATAACCAGCCATGAGACACAAGTTGGCTTCTTCACTCTCATCTTGTGAGGAGCTACTTGTTGTTGAATCATCATATTGTCTTCCCATGCACGTTTCTCCTTTGGCTTCTTCTACTTTTTCCTATCAACACTCTTCTCCTTTTCTTTGTTAGCATTTAGACATTCAATTTCGATATGTCCTTGTTTTCCACAGTTATAACATGTAAAATTAGAGGAGTTTGATTCATTATGTTTGGAAGTATACCTGTTGGGATTACCTTTGATACCTTTCCTTTTGAGATACTTACCAGACCTCTTGAAAAGGAGATTCAAGTTCTCACTTTCACTTGATTCAACCACCTCATCCTCGAGTTCCTCATTCTTCTTGGTGTTAGTCTTCAAGGCTATATTCTTAACCTTTTTCTCACTTGACTCAAGCTAATTAAGCCTTTGCATCTCAATCTCATGCTCCCTAAGCTTACCAAACAATGCAGTTGTAGTCAAAGTGGATAGATCTCTTGTTTTTGAGATGGCCGGGACCTTTGGTCGCCAAGATCTATCAAGACACTTTAGCACCTTGATGTTTAACTCTTCTTTGTCAAATTCCTTACCCAAACCTATGAGATGGTTGATTATGTGAGTGAATCTATTTTGCACATTCGTTATGGATTCTCCTTGTTTCATCTTGAAAAGCTCATAGTCTTGAATCAAGGCATGCTTTCTTGCTCTCTTAACCTCATTGGTTCCTTCATGAGTCACTTCAAGAACCTCCCACATTTCCTTGGCACTCTTACATTATGAAACACGAAAAAACTCATCCATGTTGAGAGATGGAGTGAGGATATTCTTTGCATTGCAATCATATTGAGCTCTCCTCCTTTCTTCCTCAGTCAACTGAGTCCATGGCTTATTAACCTGCACATCATCAACAATATGCTTAGGAGTATATGGTTCATTTATGATTGCATCCCATATCCCTTGATCTATTGACTCAATAAAGATTTTCATCCTAATTTTCTAAAATTTATAATTAATGCCACTAAACATAGGGGGTCTATGAATTGAGGCACTTTCACCAAAGGGTAACTTGTTTTCAGCCATTTTAGTAGTTCAAAATAGATTTAGGTCCTTACTTGAGCAAATTTCAAGTACCTAACTCTAGATACCAATTGTTAGTTTTGAAATGGTTGAAAAACCAAGAAGGGGGGGGGTTGAATTGGCTAGTTAAAAATTTAGGCTATCTTTGCAAGCTAAAAACCACCTTTAATTGAATCAAATAGATCAAGAAGTTAGGATGCAAAAGGTGCTGGGCAATATACTTTCAGTCGATCAAAAACAGAGTTAACAGATTGATTTTACTAAACAAATTTTGTTCTGGTATAATCAATCGATTAAAACAGGAAAACTGGGAAAAATGCAGAAATGTAAATTCGAATTTTAAACTAGTAACAATGCACAAGATTGATCAAGACAGGTTCCAAATGATTATGTAAACATGCTAAATGCTGCAGATGCTATGAAAACATGCAAGAACATGAAAAAAATGATTAAAGCACAAGCACACCACGAGATTTTTATACCGGTTCACTCAAACCTGAACTACAACCAGTTTGTCAAGGCAACCTGAGCTTGACTTTGCACTATTTCAAAAGATTTACAAAGTATTCACCCTTACACTTCCAAAATATGCAAAAACACCATAAAAGACTCTTGAATCACACAAGAATCACACCAGCACAACAAGAACCCTCTTACAGACCTGGAAAACCACAAGGCACACACACAAAGCTTGAGAAAGATCAAACCTCAGTGGTAGCACAACCCATCCTACCACAAACCACTTTCTCCAAACTTCAAACCAAGCCAAAAGCTACAAGAATTGATCCAAGATCAATCTTCAATTGCTGCAAACTGTATGATCATGAAACAGAGAGTTTCCACAAGTTTCCAAAACAAAATCGCGCTCTAAAATGATCAACAAACCTTTATTTCAAAAATTACAGCTTTTATAGTCAAACTGTTACGAAATTCAACATGTTGATTTTCAAATCAATCAGTTGATTTCACTTGACTTAAGTGAAATCAGCCGATTAAAAACTAAATCAACTGACTAAATTTGTTGTAGGTTAAGACTACTGCAGCCAACCTTTTAACCTATTGAAAAACCATTCAACAGACTAAAAGAGACATTTTAACCAGTTGGAAAACCATTCAACAGATTAAAAGACACACCTAAGACCAAATACATCTAATTAATGCTACAAGGTCTACAATATGAATAACAAACTTCAAATACACTTTTTTAATGATGTAACTATATGGAGAGCACACGTTCCCACCTCGGTCAACATGGTTATCATCAAATCACCTTTCCTTCATCAATGTATGCTTCATTCCAATGGTAATGGCTTCAAGATAGTTCAAAAGAGCTTCATTCAATCTTTATAAAATCTTCAAGAAGCAAATCACCTTGGCTTCTCATGTCAACAACTTTCACTTCATAATTTCTTTTAAAACCTAATAAATATCTTGAATTAGATAAAACCCACTTAAAACAATGGAAATGAATTTTTTTTCAATGATTTCAACAACAAGGTTTTGATTAGGAAAAAAACCCTGTCACATAAAAATTTGTTTGTAGTCAAATTCTTTGTCATTACCATATTGTGTGTGGCCCCCTTTGTAGTGTGTTTGTTTCTCTGCATAATTAATGAACCTTTTTCCTGTCTTTACTTTCCTAATGATTTAGGGCAAGAATTTAAGTGGGAGATAGTTCATCTAGATTCTTTTTTTGTATTAAGGATTTTTATTTTAAGGCTAGGGTTTTATGGTTTTTATTGTTGTTGGTATTACAATTCTATTTTATGCGCATCATTAGTTATGATATCTTTACTTAGTTTAAATTTAATATATGTACTTGTTATTGAAACTTATCCACGGGCTCATAATAAAGGTGTCACAAGCAAAATCGCAATGAGACGACGAACCAAAAATAAAATTTAAAAAAACAAAGTATGGAGTTGCTACTATAGTTTATTTTGCAAAAGTACAGAAAAATCGAAAAAATAAGACAAAGTCCGCAAAATCCAAATTTTGGGTCCAGGAGTCGGTTACGCGTATGAAATAGGGATGGAAAATATACCTGCTCCCGTGGGTACTGCCATAACCTGTCCCCTTTTTTACGGGAATCCCTGCATTGACTGGTATGGGTATAGGGAATCTTTGACTTTTTCAATTGGGTATGGGTATGGATGTCAACGGGTAGTAGCTCCCCCATACCCTACCCGCTGGATAAATATCTGTTCCGTACCCGTACTCATATCCGTCGAGTATCCGTTATACGGGTACCCGTCTATGTTTTTCATATCCACGGGTATCCACGGGTACCTGCGGGTATTTACAAAATTATTTAAAAAACAAATATTTAATCATAGATTCAAATAAAATAAAATAAAATAGATCAATGTCATAAATTTTAAGTAAAGTTCAAATAAACTCAAGTTCACACAAATCTAAATAATTATAAAAATAAATATAAAACGACATTCGACATAATGGAAATTCTTTAGTTAGTGCTTTGATCAACAAACTTACTTTCTCCGATTGATGTATATGCCCAATTTCAAAAAAATGGAAAGAGAAGAATGTCAAGGGGTGTATCTGGAAGAAACAACATACTAATACTTGAAGCGGGAAGAATGAAAAGAGAAGACAAGATGTGCAACTTAGAAAAAATTAGGTCAGAATTTTTTTACTACTATATACATATATATATCATTATATATATATATATATATATGAGGGTATTTTTGTGAATTAAAGTTTAGCGGGCATGGGTATCCACGGGTACGGATACTATGATACCCATACCCGCCCCGTTAACATGCGGGTATCAAAAATACACATACCCACGGGTAGCGGGTATCCATTTTTAATATCCGTTTCCTACCCATTGCGAGTTTTATCCGCGGATACCCATGGGTACGGATTTTTTTGACATCCCTAGGTATGGTAATGTACATATCCGCCTTGTCCTCATTCGCATTCCCGCCATAATTCCTGTGTCTACCATATTCCCGTCCCCATTTAAACTATTAAAATATTCATATTCAATTAAGTAACCTTAAATATATATATATATATATATATATATATATATATATGTTGAATATTTATATTATTTTTTAATACTTTTATTTATTGTATATTTTCCTTTCACATGAGCATGTTTAATACTCTAAATTTAAATTTTTAATAGCACAAATCTTTCATTTACTAGTTAATATAAAAAATTTATTTTCTTTACTCTATTATTATTATTATTTCTTTTTATTTGAACAACTATTTTGTTTCTCTAAAACAATTTTCGTTATTTCTCAACCATTAACTATGTTGATATTTGAAAAAAAAAATAGATCTTTAAGGTTTTTTTTCATCTTATCATACCCCTAATTATATATTTGTTTTCCGTTTTGCGATTTCATTTAGTAGTCTCTCAATTTGCTTATAAGACATACATTTAATAAGTTTTTAATACTTTTATTTGTTGTTTATTTTTATAACGTAGAACACTATTTTGATATATTTAATATAATTATTTTTTTATTTTCTAACTTATTATCATACTGTAATTTTGTGACTATAGTTGTATAAATAAATTTTATTTACTATATTATAAAAAATTAATGTAAATATCATGAATTTTTTTATCACCATTCAACATATATTGAAGTTTAAAAGATACAAGATTTATATTAAGATTTTATTATTATTAGTTTAAGCTTTGTTCTTTGCGTGATTTTGATCAAGGTAAATATTATAACTTTTATTGCTGTATCCAAAAGATATTCATTAAAATTTAAAATATTGAAGTAAATAGGCATTCAAAATATATTTTAATTTGAATATTTGTTTTCCTTTTATACTTTTTTTAAAATATTTTTAAATTTTTATCAACTAGGTTTCATTAATGTTTTCAAATTTAATAAATGTGTGGGTTCTCATGAAATTTTATTTTATACTCGTTGGGTTTGGGTATAGGGATGGGAATGGATTTTTTCTACTGGGATGGGTGTGGGATAAGAAAACCCATATTTGCCCCAACCTGTTACCATCCCTAATAGGGAATGTGTTAGCACCCTATAGTACTCTCCCTAATAATGTACCTTTAATTAAATATTCAAAAAAATATGTGATTTTTCAAAATACATAATTTTCCCCAAAAATAAGAAGACACTCTAAAAAATTAAAGAAAAAATATTTTTCTTTTATTTTTGGGGTCGACAAAGATGTATCTCGTTTCTACATATTTCTATGCAAAATGAAAAATCAGGAACCTTGTAGTTCTAAATGATGTTAGTTTTGAAATGGTTAAAATGCCAAGAGGGGGGGTTGAATAAGTTAGTTAAAAATTTAGGCTATATTTGAAAGCTAAAAACCAACTTTAATTGAATCAATTAGATCACAAAGTTAAAATGCAAACACCACTGAACTGTATACTTTCAATCGGTCCAAAATAGAGTTAATCGATTGATTTTACTAAACAGATTTTGTTCTGGTATAATCAACCGATTGAAACAGAAAAACAATCGATTGAAATACTGGGAAAAGTGCAGAAATGCAGTTTCGAGTTTTAAACCATGAACAATGCACAAGAATGATCAAGACAGCTTCTAAATGATTATGCAAACATGCTTAATGTTACAGATTTCATGAAAACATGCAAAAACATGAAAAGATGATTAAAGCACAAGCTCTTTAAACTTTAAAATGAATATGCAAGTGAGAATGGTTAGAGAAGAGAAGAGACTATTAGATTTTAATACTGGTTCACTCAAACCTGAGCTACATCCAGTTTGTCAAGGCAACCTGAGTTTGACTTTGCACTATTTCAAAAGATTTACAAAGTATTCACCCTTACACTTTCAAAATATGCAAAAACCACACAAAAGACTATTGAATCACACAATAGTCACCAACACAGCCAGAACCCTCTTGCAGACCTGGAAAACCACCACGCACACACACAAAGCTTGAGAAAGATCAAAGATGAGTGGTAGCACAACCCAGCCTACCACAAACCACTTTCTCCAAGCTTCAAACCAAGCCAAAAGCTCCAAGAATTGATCCAAGATCAATCTTCAACTGCTGCAAACTGTATGATCACGAAGGAGAGAGTTTCCACAAGTTTCCAGAACAAAATCACACTCTAAAATGATCAATAGACCTCTCTTTCGAAAATCACAACTTTTATACTCAAATTGTTACTAAATTCAACATGTTGATTTCCAAAACAATCGGTTGATTTCACTTGACTTAAGTGAAATCAGTCGATTAAAAAGTAAATCAATTGATTGAATTTGTTGTAGTTTAAGAGTACTGCAGCCAACCTTTTAACATGTTAAAAAACCATTCAACAGATTAAAAAGAGACATTTTAACCTATTGAAAAACCATTCAACAAATGAAAAGACACACCAAAGACCAAATACATCTAATTAATGCTACAAGGTCTACAATATGAATTACAAACTTCAAATACACTTTCTTCTTGATGTAACTATGTGGAGAGCACACGTTCCAACCTTGATCAACATGGATATCATCAAATCTCATTTCCTTCATCAATGTAGGCTTTATTCCAATGGTAATGACTTCAAGATAGTTCAAAAGGGCTTCATTAAATCCTCATCAAATCTTCAAGAACATACCACTATGGCTTCTCATGTTAACAAATGAAACCCTATTTGAGAAATGATTTAATTTTCGTTTGCTGAATCCGACAAGGATTGACCTCGCTCCTACGTATTTTCATTCATAATGGAAAATTAGGGATAATGTAGTTCTCAAAGAACCTTTTTGAGAAATTGGTGATTTGATTTGTTTATAATTTTAACCTTTTTATATGTTTTTTTTATATTTTGAATTATTTGGAAATGAGTGTCACACGACATGAGCGAATAATGAAAAATTAGGGAGAACGTAATTTTCAAAGAACCTTTTGAGAAATTATTGATTTAGTTTTTTTTTTATAATTTTAACATTTTTATATTTTTTTTTTGTATTTTTAATTATTTTGAAATGAGTGTCACATAACATGAGCGGTTGGACATACACAAAAAAATAAATAAAGAAAATTATTTTTTATCTTTATATCTTTATATACTTCATAGAAATAAAATATTTTAAAATGGATGACAGGTGATGCAAGTGGTCTGACAAACACTAAAAGAAATGGGGAAAAACATTATTTTATGAGTTTTAGAACAAGATAATTTTGAATAAAAAAATAATGTCTTCAAAAGAAAATATAAAAGTAGGTTTTAAAAAAAATGCAAACAATATTTAAAATGAAAATTATGAATGCATAAATCAAAAGGAAAAAATCAACAATGACATGTCTTCCAAACTTTTCATTTCCTCTTCTCTATCAATCTCACTATTTCATTCCTTGCATTACAACTACATTTTCTCCTTTTTTTTTTCTTGCCTCCTTATATTAGTTTTCTTTTTCTCCCAAAAGAGGTAAAAAGGAGGCGTGTCTTCCAAACTTTTTAATTCCTCTTCTTCTCTATCAATCTCACTCTTTCGTTTCCTACATTACAACTACCTTTTTTTCCATTTTTTCTTGTCTTCTTCTATAAATTTTTTGTTTTTCTCCACAGAGGTAAAAAAGGAGGTGTGTTGTGTGAGTGGTAATGGGAAATAAAGAGAGAAATGTAGAGATTTTTTTTTCCGATCCCATTTCATAAGACAAACTGTGTATTTATATATACATATTGCAATACCAATGTAATCCTAACCTAAATTATAATGACCAATATAAGCAAGATATTGGTCATGATAAAGCATATTACGGGAATCAAATCAAACATACACCAAGCAAGATACATGATTCATGCAAAAATTCAAGCACTTAAAATACAACAAAAGAAGACTTCAACTAGCATATGACATATGACTCAAAGTAGAGCTCATGACATGTCCAAAAGAAATTTTAAGCAATGGAATTCTTACGTAAAGCTCTCGGTCAACCACACTTTTAGCAACACAAAAGCATGTTGTCACTTCATCAATCAACAAGAGAAGATAAAAGCAAAGGTTTCGGATACTTGAACCTTGATTGAAATAGAAATATGTGCTCACCAAGTTGCTACCATTCACAACACCGAGAGTCTCCCTCAAGATGATAAAACATATGGAACAAGGTTAGCACATGAAAATACCATATTCATACAACCTAAGCTCTAGATACCAAATGATATAGGATTATCTTGTTCCTTTTAAAAGATTAATGAATATAGTGATGATTGATTAAGAAAACCAAGGAAATCCCCACTGGACATTAAGATAGCAAGCTATCTAGATGTGAAGGTTCCTTTCCAAGGCTCTAGAGAAGATAGGAATGGATTGATTGTAATTGAGAAACCAAAAGGAAAAACATTCAAGAGAGAAAGAAACCGAGAAGAGTAAATGAAGAAACTTAAAATGAAAAACAAGGAAAAAGGATGGATGAAGGATTCATGCCAGTACACGGCTAGGCTAGAAGAAGCCATGGCAACCTTGAAGATGAATGGTGTATGCCGCCACTTGCCAAGGCAAGATAAGGCTTGAAAGAACTCCACTCTCTAAGGAGGAATGCTCTCACAAAAAGGTTGAAACACAAAGTGTATAATTTCTCCAAAATGTTCAACCCCTCAACAAGTGTTAGAAGTCCCCTTAAATATACAATTCTAGGGGCCTCTTTAGCAAAACAACAAAGTAGGAGGATTACAAAATAAACCTAGCATATTCTAGAAGGTAGGTCAACATAGGGTGCGCATGGATAGGATTCTTAGCCAAGCCACCTAGGTGGCAAGACTTCACGGCTAAGGCTCCAAAGGATGTTTCTAGAACTTTCTAGAAATCTTGGTGTCCAAGGCATGTGGGCCGCCCCTCTTCTAGATGTTTTTAGAAAGTCTTGCTCCTTCTCTCCCCTCCTTAATGCGCCAAGTGTCACCCATGTTGTTCTCCCTTTTATTATTCCTACAAAAGCAAATAAGTGACATTAGCATGTTGGTTTAAGGTTAAGCTAAGTTTGAGTCAACAAGTCAACCTTCAAGTCAAGGTCAACAAGTCAACTAAAAATAGTCAAGCACAACCAACTTCAAGAAATTAAAACTAGAGTAATGAAAAATAAAGATAAAGAGGATGATGCCTTCCCTTTTGTAATACTCCTAGTGATCCTCTCGGGGTTGGCCTCCTTAGAACTTGATGAGGTGGTCACATCTTCATCATAAAAAGATGAGGGTTTGTTGGGGAGTAAAAAATACTTTTTTTCAGTAGCCGCATAAAGGAAATATAAAAGTTGTTTTTTTTTCAAAAAGCCCGTCAACTAAAGTTTACCACGAGATGAGCCAACAAAATTTGTGACTGAGGTATGTTTAACACCTACTTTCATTTTAAATGAAGGTAATAGAGATTCAATGACAATCTTTATAACCACAAAAATGTGAATTTCTTAAGATAAGGTCATGTTTTCACACACTACAAAACAAAACATGATCTCATTGTTTTTAGCTTTTTTTTTTCTATGTATATTATGTCCTATGTCCGCCCATCTACTAAGAGCAAGATGTCACATTTTTTTAATAAACTATTTTTCATTTGTGCTTCATGTTGGTTTAAATTAATGTATTTAATAGGAGTGGAAAAAATTCAATTTTCTTTATCTGATCCACTTTTGTTCCGATCCAATGTATTTAAGATTCATCTTATTAAAAATTCAATTCATTTAAAATTCATTTTGTTGGATTTGAATTTCAATCTGATATACATTTTATATATTTTATGAATCGAATAACCATTCTATAAATCTAGATTTTCAAATATGGATAATCCAAAAAATCCAATCCAAATTTTCAATTTAATTTTTTAGTTGGGTTAGCCTAAAGACAAGATCGACTAGCCCAAAATTGGTCGTATTTGACTGAGTCGGTGTGGCCCTATACGAAATTCGATCGTATTCAGTCGAATTCAATCAAGTCGGCCTCGGTCGAAATTTTGCCCAGCCGACCGTGGACCAAATTTAGAAGTATTTAGCTGAGTTGACGTTGACCCAAATTTAACCGCATTGGGCTGAGTTGACCTAACCAAAATTTGGCTGTATTCAGCGTAGTTTGTTCTGATCAAAATTTAGTTGAATTTAGTCGAGTATGCCATGGTCGAAATTTAGTCGTATTCGGCCGAGTCAGTCTTGGATGAAATTTTTTCGTATTTAATAGAATCGACGTACCCAAAATTTGGCCTATTCACTTGAGTCGGTTGTGACCAAAATTTAGCAGTATTCAACCGAGTCGACCCTGATCGAAAAATTGAGTGGAATCAACCCCGAAGGAAATTTGACCGAGTAGGCCTCTACCTAAAAATGTGGCCATATTTGGTCAAGTCGACTCTGGCCAAAATTTGGTTGTATTATGCAAAATTGATCTTAACCGAAATTCGGTCGAATCCAGTCAAGTCGATCCCGACTGAAATTTTATCGTGTAAGTCTTGGCCCAAATTTGGTCATATTCGATCACGTCGTCCCCGACCGAAATTTGGTTGTGTGTGGCCAAATTTTACCAACTCGATGCTAAATGAAATTTGAACATACCCAGCCAAGTTGGCCCCGACTAAAATTCGTTTGAATTTGGCTGAATTCGATCAAGTCGGCCTTGACCAAAATTTAGTCGAATCGGCCACGATCGAAAGTCAGTCGAGTCTGTCCCATGCTAAAATTCGGCCGAGTTGGCCCCAACAAAAAATCTGTCAAATTGGATGGTGTCGGTCCTAAGGACATAAGTTTTAGAAAATTTAATTTAAATTTCTTTTATAAAAAAATGGATTCTGGATTTTGAACTTGATCCAAATATTTGGATCTGGATTTAAATCTTTTTTCTAAATATTTGGATATAGATTTTAAAAAAATCCAATCTTATTTTGGTGAAAAAATGGATTTGGAAAAAAATGTGGATTGGATCATTAAAAAAGACATAGTTTAATAATACTAGAAAAATGAATTGTTTTATTTTTTATTTTTTTTGCACTACCTTTTTTATTCAGGTCAAGTTATTAATTTTCTTTTGATTTCTTTTTTGCGTGTGTTTTACAATGTGCATCTCGATGTAGTTGTTATTATTATGTGGCATTGAAGAATATTTATGCTCAAAAGGGTTGAATGAGTTTGGTAATTTGTTGGTCTCTAATGACAACTATAGTCAGAGCACTAAGAATATATTATATTATATATTGTAACTACTTCATTCTAGTAAGATTTTGAGTGTGGTTTAGTTCTTAGCTACACATAGGTTCCACCTTATATATTGTTTCAAAGTTATGCTACTTGACATTTTTGGTTATTTGTTGACATAGTTTATGTTTGTGGTGTTTACAGAACAAAATGAATTCTAAACTAGTAGATGATCAATGTGTTAATGATAATTTAAATGATTCTTTGTCACCAATCGTAGAAGAGATTGAAAATGAGGGTACATATTTTGATTGAGAAAGTGAGAGACTTACGGAACTACTTCTAAGGTTTGGGAACATTTTACAAAAATTGGTATAAAAGATGGCCAAGAAAAGGCATAATGCAATGCATGTAGTGCATAATATGTTTCTAGTGGTACAAAGATAGAGACTAGGGAAATTAAAAGACAATGACACGAGGACATGATAATTCATCATGCTAGAAAATTAAGGTCTAGGGAAATTGACCAAAAAGTTGTAGATGACCTTATTATATTAGCTATTTCAACATGGACTTCCATATAATTTTATGGAATATAAGTAGATTAAAGAATTACTTGTACATCTAAATCTAGAAGTAAGAGTTCCAAGTAGGAATACAGTTATGTCTAATATTTTAAAGAAATTTCATGAACATAAGAGAGGGTGAAACTTGCAATGCGTATATCTCATAGTTGAATTTGTTAGACATATGATTGTTGGACTGCTCATTTGATTGATGTTATTTGGAGGTTGAATAGTAAGATTATTGCCTTTTCTAAACTGAAACCTCCACAAACTAGTCATGATTTGGCACAAAATATTTTTGCTTTGTTGCTTGATCGTGAATAGATAGGAAAATGTTTTCTATCACATTAGACAATGTTAGTGCCAATGAGGTGTTGCAAAAGAAATTGTGTAAGCAATTGATATGTAATGGTGATTACTTTCATGTAAGGTGTAGTGCACATGCCTTGAATATTATTATGCAAGAGAGATTAAGGGTGGCTTTTGATGCTTTGCATAAAATTTGAGAGAGTATCAAGTATGTGAGAGGATCAGAGGCAAGAAAAATTGCATTTAAAATGAGTATCACCATTACAAGGTATTGATACCAAAGGAGGTTTGAGAATGGATGTTGCTACTAGATGGAATTCTACCTATCTTATGCTTGAGAGTGCAATTAGATATCGACATGCCTTTGGAAATTTTGCTATTGGTGACAAATTATGTTCATTGTCCATCAAATGAGGGCTGAAAAAATGTGAGTTCTTGAACTCATTTTATGTAATGACTAATTTGATTTTAGGTTCTTCTTATCCTAACTTCTAATTGTTACTTCATACAAGTTTGGAAAATTGAATGTTTCTTGTGGGAAAATGCAAAATGCGATTATCCGACAATTAAAGATATGTCAATGAGTATAATGAACAAGTTTAATAAGTATTGGGATGAGTATTGTGAAATTCTTGCTATTGCGGGTAAGACCCGAGAAATTTAATTAATTAAATAAATAATTAATAAATGCAGGTAGTGGGAGTCTTTATGATAGTTAATGCTAGCTTTTATGATGTGAAAAAGTACCAACTTAAATGATTTATAGTATTTGATTCTATTGAGAGGACTTGGGTTCGAGTCTTGTGTATGCAATTTGTGTGTTATTTTACTTGTTTATTATTTTAATAATAATATGTTTGAACATGATGAGTGATAATATAATCCTATATTTATAATAATTATCATGAAACATGAATTGGTTGGTTGCTTGTGCACTTGACTTGATAATTGTGTGGTTGGGTGTTTAAACCTTGGTAGACATGAATTAGGCTATCTTTTTGCTAAAATTACTTTTAGCATGAATGAGAGGGTTCAAGAAACCCTAGCTGTCTTGAGGAGCATATGGAAAGGTTGGAAAATCATCTCATAATGGTTTATGAATGGTAATTAAATCCATTTCAATGCAATCTCGTTTTTTTGCCATAAACCACAATTAAGACATAATTAAGGGTCTAATTAAGAATGTTAGAGTGTGTTTTGGAGGCTACCATTAGTGAACACTGTGAGGAGAGGAAATTTAGAGGAACTATTCTGTTTGGTGAGTGAAAGGAGGAGCTACATCGGGGAATAGAAAAGGAAGCCATTGTTGAGCAAGAAAAAGTCTGAGATTTATCAAAGTTGAGCAAGGAATCCAAGTTAGGGGTGCTGAACTTGAAATTCTTGTGTAATTGTCCAGTACATGATTGATTAATTGAACTATGTTGAATGTTTTTATGGTTCTCTACGAGTTTCTGGAATTTTTCTAGAAACTGCCTAGTAGTGATGAAGACCTGCCAGGCGACGTAAGCAAAATTGGCTTGATCTTGATGTTTTGGGTTTTCTGGGTTGGTTCTGATTGGAGAAAATGGAACTTTATGTTTTGGTTGATTAATAGATGCTAGTAATTGTTGAATACGCTATGATTGAAGTTAATTAGAAGGAATTTGAAGACCATGTTTTAGCGTTGGGAATTTGAGGGTTTTAATGTTCTGAGATTAATAGTTAGTTTAATTGAAGTGGAAAGGTTGCTGGAATGGTTTGGGCCGAGAAATTATACAACTATAAGTGTGATATGTTGCAAGGTTGTGAGAACGGGCAGAAAAATGGAATTGGAAGTTCTTGGAACCTTCGCAAGTGCAGGAATTTCTAGGTAGTCTCTAGAATCCTATGCATCGAATGGCGGTACTTTTCTTATCACCAGGCGCCAATGACTTTGGTATTTGCGTGGCTGTGAGGGCAATGGCGAGGTTGAGGTTCTGTTGGAGAAATTGTTCTTACGTTAGGAAATTGTGAGTTATGGAATAAGAGAATCAAGGAATAATTGAATGAGTAGTTGCATGACTTAAACTATGGGTTGATGTGGGATTAGAAGAATTGTGAAATTAAACACATCACAATTTAGTTCCTAAACTAGGAGTATGAGTGAGGTTGGGTGCGGATGAGGACCTAGAATTTGAGATCGTTGTTAAGTTCCTAATTAGCCAAGAGTGTAATCAATAGGTTAAAGTGTGGTATAAGTTGGTAGGGGATTAAAAAGGATAATTTAGTGAGGTTGAATCAGGGTTGTATTAAGGATTAAAGGAAGAGTACAATAATGACCAGTTGACATACTAAGTATGAAAACATGATCTTTTACATATGGGATCACATAAAGCTAATTGAATGCACATGAGATAGGATAAGATGATTGGGAACAGTGATGGTAATATTTAGTCAGGTATATGGATTTTGAGTGAGTGTTGAGGTATAAATTGTGTTAGAAAATGTACAGAACTAGGAAAAATCAGTACCCCTCGTTGTACTCGTGTGGCGCTTGGCAGGGAGGCTTGGATCGCCAAGCGATAACTACAATTGTAGAGGCTACTGGAGGACAAGGGCGATCCTACCAGGCGACAACTGGAGGACAATGAGCACTATAGCGTGTGGCACCTGGCGGCTCGTGGGTTCCGCCAGGCGGTCTAGAATTGGCTTTTGCCTGGCGGCTCGAGAGTAGTGTCAGGTGATAATGCAAGAGCAGAATGTTTGCATGCTTTGGATATGCATAGTCTACAAGGTTTTGGGTGATAACTTAAAGATCGACTTGCTGGAGTATTCCTTGAGTTGTAGCTCGAAACGGTATCCCTTGAGTTGTGACTCGAGATAGAGGGTAAACACATGGCATTCCTTAAGTTGTGGCTCGGAATGACATCCCTTGAGTTGTGGCTCGGGATGGTAGATGAACACGAGCATTCCTTGAGTTGTGACTGGGATTGGCAACTGTTGCTGGTGTGAGTGTGCATGTTGTGGCTCGTACAGAAGGTCTCCACTCGATTAAGCAATCACAGGTTGTGGCTAGTGATGCGCTAATCTTGTGTCGAGAGTACGAACTATGGTTCGTATCGGGAATTCCACCTGGCGTTACAGACTGATGGCTTCTTCTTGTCTCATTGAAGCTTGCATGAAGAATGGAGGCTCCATGGATGGTGTTTGATGAAGGATTATGTTGTTCCTTTTTAAGATTATTGAATATGGTGTGAGTTGATTAAGAAAGCTATGTGAATTCCCCACTGGACATTAAGATAGCAAGCTATCTAGATGTGAAGGTTCCTTTCACCAAGCTCAAGAGAAGAAGATGATGGGTTGATTCAAAACAAAAAGGAAATGGAAAGCACATAAACCATAGAAAACAAAGAACAATTAAAGGAAGAAGAAAACACAAAATGGAAAGGAAAGAAATGGTAAAAATGTGAGAAGCACGCCACTACAAGGCTAGGCTAGAAGCCATGGCAACCTTGAAGATGAGTGGATGTGTGCCG
>Ga0209389_1001512_pt1 | contig 16518 bp, 8 predicted proteins | sample CowpearedBW_FD_187526 | JGI IMG/M metagenome (GOLD analysis project Ga0209389, IMG submission 187526) | Root nodule microbial communities of legume samples collected from California, USA - Cow pea red BW (SPAdes) (version 2) | ecosystem: Host-associated > Plants > Roots > Nodule | place: USA...
TTATATTTTATTTTATATTTTATTATTTATTAGTATTATTTATTGTATTTATAAAAGAAATAAAATATTTGATTTAATATTTATAACAAAATAAAATAAAAATACCTAATATCTATAATAAAAAAAATAAAAATACATATTGTAAAAAAAAAATTCAAAATTTTTGGGGGGGCCACGGCCCCTCCCTGCTACCATAATAATCCGCCATTTTGTTTCACAATACAATGGATCGCCCGTATTATAATTTTAAAGTTTAAATTGAGAAATAAAAGTACAAGTAAATATACATCAATATATGTAACATCCATTTTTAGTAGTTTTAAAAATAATAAAATAGAACATTTCATCACAGTATTCAAAACAAGTAACCTAGTATATAAAGCATATTATTATAGTTTTATAAACTATAGGACTATAAAAATATAACATTTATACACTCAAACTAAACTAACAAGCTAAATAAAAAAACTAACAACTATTAAAGTTTCCTGAGATCTTCCACTACTCTAACTAGTGGCTCTCCATCCTTAAGAGGTGCCTATAAACTTATAACTTCATCTGCTCACACCGATAAGGTGGTCATATAAAATAGAGAGATAAGCAAACACAAGAAACACAAAGCACACAAAAAGGGTAAGCTAGTGTTCCAAAGAGTTATCCTTAAACAATTAAATCACATCCAATATAAACTATGCTTGGATAAAAATATAATGAATATACATATGCACATAAAAAGTTGACACTAAACTCAATTATCCGAATACATACCCTTGAAATAAGAATTCACTAGAGGCGTGCACTTGTATAGTATTTATGCTCTATAGAGCCCTAAACAAAAGGGTTATCACCCTAGTACTCATAAGGTTAATCCCCTTCATGCCTAGGACCAAACAAGTTTATTGACTAGGACCTCTTGCGATTCTCACCACATAACCCATTATACTCTACATGAGTGTAAATGGTTATAAAGTTCAGGGTACCCCCTTAGTGAATCTCATACATCAATGCATACATTAAAGTTACCACCATCAAGAATTTGTCATTGAAATTCCGTAATCACCCTCTCTTAGTATATTGGTTCAAAATAGTTTTAAAACAGTGGGCTTATGTTGAATTGCTCAACTACTCATATTCTAATTCTCTAAAACATCACAAGATAAATCCAAACAAGCACAACCATTCTAACATGCAACCTTCAACCAAATCTTAAAAGATCACCTCAACAATACACATCAAAGCATAATTATAAAAATATTTAATGTATCCCCAATTAATCTATCAATAGCATGCATCCATCAAATAGAAAAAGCACCACAAAATAAGTCAAGATTAGCTTCCCCTATGTGCTAAAACTGCTCAACAAGCTTTAAGACACCAAAAACACCTTTAGTTTCACTGGATGCTCTATCTATACTTAGGAATAACACAAGAACGATCAAGACATAACGTTGTGATCATTGATTAGCAAAGACTCATATAGAAGATTAAAAAGACACATACAAGCGAAAAAAGCCTCACATGCAACATAAGATAAAAGAAGACCAAGAGAAAAGGGCTGAAACTTAACTTACCGAACAAAGAAACTCATCGGTCCAAATTGAAGAGCTCGTCGTGAGGATCAATCTTATGATCTCGATTCTTTAATAGACAAGCAAAGAGAGGAAAACCCTTAGAGAGAAGTCAAGAAACTCTAGAAAAGTAGTTTCTAGATAGATAATATATTTTAAAATAATGAAACTCGTTTATAACAGTTATATTCATACTAAAACCTTTTAATATTAAAATAATCGAGTCTCGCTATTTTTAAACCACTATTATTTCTAAAATGTTATTTTCTAGATCTTTACAATACATACCACAGTTACATTTTTTTTAATAATTAAAATAAATATTTTTAAGAGAAAAACTTACAACTCAATTCCATCATGTTTTATATTTGATACTTTACATTTTTATACTGAATAAAAGTAATCGTGTTAAAATAAAAGAATATTTCAAAATTCCAGCACAACTAAAAATAAAAATAAAGTTATAAAAAAGACGAATAAAATGTGATATATATTAATATATTATTTCTATTATGTAAACCATTTTATCAAATTCTAAATAATTCAAATATTAATATAAAGAAATCTTTGAATAATGAAAAATTTTAGTAACAAAAAATAATCAAGTCACTATAGTGACCAATTTAAAAACTAAAAATTATTGATAACTAAAATAGTTTCTAAAAATTATAATTGGTCTCTGAATTGGTACCTAAGAAAAGTGTCTATTATAAATTGGTTTCTAAATTAATCACTAACATAACCAAGGTTTTGACTATCAAAGAAATTGTTCCCTAATTAAATATATTGTTCTCTAAATATAATTTCGGTTATTATTTAATAGTTTTCTTGTAGTGTATCTTTAAAAATCATTAAACAAACTTTCATTTTGAAATATTTTAACCAAACTAATTAATTTCTTATGATATTAAAATTTTAGTACTTTTAAAACTAATAAGGAAAATGAAGTTAAAAATGAAAATCAAACCGAAAATATCATTTTTAAATACTTTTTCATTTTCATTTTTTTATTTTTAAAAATAAAAAAAAATAAGTCTTTAAATATGACTTGTTTTAAAACAAAAAGTTACTTTTTGATCATGGTACGATTTATTTCGGATGAAATTTTGTATGAATTCTTTTTCCAAGCAATCATAACCTCTCCAAACAATTTCTTGTTGACCATACCTATGAGACCAAGTTACCTGAATGAGATATAAATATAAGAGAGAGATGGGAGAGACAAAAGAGAATAATTGAGTAAGGAAAAAAAATGGAGAAATATTGTATCAAGAACAAAGGAAATGAGAAACAAAAATGCATGGTCAAATCAATAGAAGAATTGAAACTACAATCTGGTACACATATTTAAGATCTTCTTCTATCATTTTAACTCTTTGTTTATTGTGAGTTGAATCTCTAATTTAACCTTGTGTTTGGATAAAGCATTTCAACAATACTGAGAAATTGAAATGAATTGTATTTGAATTACTTGCAATTAAATTCCATTCATTTTTTAAATAACTTGTTTGGACAAAAAAACTAAAATACCTTACATTTCAATTTTTTGTTTGGATAAAATAATTGAATGTCTTGTGAGATAAAATTTCATTTTAAAAATATTTATTTTAGGCTTAATTATGTTTTGAATTCATGATAAATTTGAAACGGGCTCAATGAGCTAGATGGGTCGGGCCGCCCCACGACTTAGTCGGGTCGAGAAACCCAGACGGGCTAGGTTAGGTCGGCTTGACGATCGAGACAAGCCTGATCAACCTCACGACCCATACGGGTCGGTCATGCCCGTCAAGTTCGTTGACCCAACCTGACCCAACCCGTCTAGGACGTTGACCCATCTGGATTGTCGGGCATGCTTGTGTCATTGGGCACACCCGACAAGTCTGTGTCGTTGGAGTGGCCCGACCTAGCAAGGTCGTCGGGCCAGTCGGTATCGCCCGGGTCTTCAGGCCCGTCTTAGTTATCGGGTAGGTTAGGCCTGACTAGGTCATCGAGTCGGTCAAGCTTGTTGTAACATCCCTAAGGAATATTACTAATTTAAATAAATACATAAAGAAAAGAAAATAAACATCACGGTATTATTATTCCCAAAACGCGGGAAAATGAAATAATTTAAACATCGCGCCACATTTATTAAAATCGTAGCATTTAAAACTTTACAATTTCCAAAATAAATTAAAACATAAGTGATAACATAAATAGAATCCTAGCTTAATCCCAGCTAGCCCTCACTCCGTAGCTTGAGCGTTCTCAGCATCACCTATATCACTATCTGCTCCCGTGTAACGAATTACACAATCATCGCCATACACAAACAGAAAGGGTGAGCTTATAAAAGATAAAGTAACATATAATAAATCAGAAATAACAACAACACACCCATTTATTCTATTCCATTTAGTTCTTGGCCAAGTTCCTAATTTCTCAAGGTTTTACAACCTTCAATTCACTTAACATTGTTAGCCTTGGACTCAGGGTTTATGATGCTCGCACGAACATGCCCGCTTGTGGTCCTGCTTCTACGAACCTCCCCGCTCGTAGTCCTACTCCACGGACATGCCCGCCCGTAGTCCAACACACGTGATCCACCAGCTACGTACCTCCCCGCACGCAGCATCTCTCAAGTGTGAGACGAACCATACGAACCTACCTCGCCCGTATCCTTACACGAGAGTAACTGGATATGAACCTCCCCACTCATATAATCACGTATTACCTCCATCCATGAACCTACCCGCTCATGGCACATAATCCCCTGATCCAAGTTTCGCCTCAAATGCCTCCAAACAACACACACAAATCACAATTCTTGCTTAGGCTAGAAGCTTTAGCTCAAGCGATCAAGCCTGACTCGCTTAAGCTAGGCTCTCTCGCCTGGGCAAGCCTGTGACAGTGAAAATATACGAGAACTCGCTTAGGCGAGACCTTACTCGCTCAGGCGAGAACTCCCTTCGCCTGAACCCCAAAATTCTCTCGCCTAGGCGGCGAGTCCTGCAACCACAAGCAATCCATCACAATTTCTCGCTTAGGCGAGTACCTCTCGCCTGAGCGAGCCCCTCGAGCACAACCTCCACACTTCACGATCTCTCGCCTAGGCGAGATACCCTCGCCTGAGCGAGATGCTCAAGCAACAACAGGGTTTGAGTTTCTGGTATTTTTGCCTGGGCGAGACTGGCTCGCTTGAGTGAAATTAACAGACATTCTCCTCTGATCACGCACCCCGATACCAATTCCAACCCAATTTCCTTCCTTCCATATTTACCAAGCAATCCAAAACACTTCGAGAGTTATATGGACATTATTTAGACATAGTTTGACACCAATTTTTGATATTGCCCATAACACATCATACAACAAAGATAATACCTCCATCATATTCATAACAGGGTATAAGGCATTGTCCAACAAACATCCAAATAACCAACAAACCAATTCACAGCACATAGGCACGAGAATTCAAAGCAAACCAACATACAATCATGGGCATATGACTCTTACTCATACACATAACCTAAAACATGAAAATAGCTCCCCTTACCTGGTTTCCTATGCTTAAAACAAGAAAAGATGATGGTTCTTCTTGCCCAAAATTAACTTCTCTTGGTTTTTACTATTTAATTATGGTAAATAGTAAAAACAAAATTCTGATTTTTAAGTGTCTCTAAATGCATTTTAAAGACCATTATGGGTTGTTTTCCCACTCTTTCACATTCAGACCACTATTTTATTAGCAAAAATAAAGAGAGCAATTTCGTTATGAACGGGATTTGAACACACACCCTTGAAATTCCAAAGTTAAGACACAACCAATTAAAATTAATAGTCAATCAAATAACACACATATGGCAAACATAGGACTTGAACCCAAGTCCTTTCACACAATCAAAGTACTCTCAACCACTTGAGCTAGCACTTTTCCACGTCATAACAATTAACATTAAATGCCATAAAAGCTTCTACTACCCGTATTTATTAAATAATTATTAATTTAATTATTTAAATTTCATGGGTCTTACACTTGTCGAGTCAACGGGTCGGTTGGGTCACTGGGCTGCCCGACACATCTGGGTTGTTAGGCCCACTCGTCACTTCTAGATCATCTGGCTCGCCAAACCAGTGTAGGTCGTTGGGCTCACCCGTCCTGTTTGAGTTTTAAAGCCCGCCTGACCCATGTGTGTCATCAGGTCACCCTGATCTGTCTGGGTCATCGGGCCCATTCTGGGTTGTCGGGCCTACTCGACCCATTTATGTTGTCAGGTCAGTCTAATCTGTCTGGAGTGTATATCCAACCCAGCCTGTCATGGTTGTCGGGTTTGCCAGGTCTGTTTGGGGTTGAATATAGAGTGTGAGGTTGAGTGAGAAGAATTTCAAATTCCACCTTTTTTTAGGATATTTGTATTCCTTCTAATTTAACTAATTGAAATACTTTAAAAAAATGCATGCATTTTAAATGCTTTTTAATTTTTCTATCCAAACAAAGCATTTCATTACAAAGAATTTCAAATTCTCCAAATAAATGAATCACTCTCTTGAATTGTCTCATCCAAACACACCATAAATGTTTTCAAACGGTAATTCTTCAAAAAAATTCATTGCATCAGAAAAGGTTTTAAGATTTGTCTAATTCAATTTTTAAAATCGATTTACAAGGTAAAGATCACACATAAGAGACCATAATTTTATTATTTTACTCACTTTTTTACGTAAAATATTGCCTAAATAATCGACCGTCTATAAGATGTGATCTTTAGTAGTTTTGAGTCGCACCTATATATTTGTGGTCTTTTCTATATTTAGACAACAATTTTATATAGAGTTGTCAAAACGGGTAACCCGACCCGGCTCGACCCACCACGGGTTGATGATTTAGTGAGCCAACCCAACCCGGCTCACTTTTTAGCGAGTCAAAAAAATTCGAACCCGACCCGACCCACCATGGGTTGGCAGGTTAAACGGGTTGGCTCATGGGTTCACTTAACTAAAAAATATATTATTTTTTATTTTTTTTCAGTCAAAACTAAATTGTAATTCTAATTAAAATCTAAACAATCCAAATACAAACCAAAATAAAAAAAAAATACAAATTATTTATGTGTTGGATAAAAAAACAACCTAACATGATCCAAATGTAAAGTCTAACTTAATCAAAATAAATAAAAACACTTGTGTGACCTTTTTATCTGCGGGTTGGTGAGCCAACCCGGCTCACCACGGATGAGTTGAGTTCTAAATGAGCCGGGTCAAAAATCAACCAGTATTGAAATTTGTAAAAAAATTTCAACCCAACCCGACCCGAACCCGTGGTGAGTCGGGTTGGCTCGCGGGTTCCGACCCATTTTGACAGCTCTAATTTTATACATGTGGTTTAAAGTAAAGAATGATGTAGTGTCCCCCATTCTCCTCTTTTCTTTCTCCTCCTCTTCTTCTTTCTCCTCATCTTTCTTCTCTTCCTCTTACCACTTATCACAAATTAATTATCAACAGATTTAGAAACAAAAATTCAATTACTGGTAAATTTATCAATTGATTTTTTTAAAAAATCAATTACCAATAAATTTTACAACAATTTTTTTTACCAATGCAAAATATTTGATTATCAATAATAAAAATTTGGTTATATTATACCTTTAATCCTATTTTCGTAGCAAAATATCAATTTGGTCCCTCAATTTTTTTATCTCAATTTCATCCCTATTTTGGGAAATTTGATGCAATCAAGTCTTTTTTGTTAGTGGTGTAGTAATGACGTTAAATGGGGTGCCACGTGTTAGTTCCTAGACTTTTTGAATTTTTTTTTGAATTTTTATTTATTTTTCTAATTTTTTTAAAAAAATAAAAATTTGCCATGTATCAAGCTGACATCGTGTCGTGTGGCAGTGATAATGTCACGTGTCATTATTATGCCAGGTGTCATTTCTCTATTCTCAATTTGGTCCTAGTATTTTAATTTTTGTCTCAATTTACTCCTATTTTTTGTAAAAATTGTTCAATTTTGTTCCTCTACAAATTGAAAGCAACTTTAATTTCTATATAAATATGCACAAATACTTCTATCAAAATTGATATTTCAAGTAAATATTTTTAACAAGATTAAACTTTATTTAAAATTGTTTTAAAGTTGTTAATAGAAAATAATGCTAATAATAAAAAAAATCATAAATTATATTGATATTTTATTACATCATACTTTAATATATTTTTATTTGAATTTATATTTTAAATAATTGCATATTTTTAAAATGTGTAAAATTCAATAATTTCTAACAAATGTTTTAGTTGGTGTAAAACTAACAATTATATAAATTGAAGAAAAATTAACTAGTTTATGTAACAATCAAAAACAAATAAATTTAAATTTTAAAAACAATTTTAAGTAAAATTGAATGTGAAAAAAATTTAAATTAACTTAGTTTTGTTGAAAATATATAATAAAAATATCTACTTGAATAAAAAAATCAAATTTAATAAAAATATATGTATAACATTTATATAAAAGTTAATTTTTGTTTCAATTTGGAGGGGAACGAAATTGCACAATTTTTACAAAAATTGGGACTAAATCTAGACAAAAATTAAAATACAGGGACCAAATTGAGATTGAGAAAATGACACCTGACATAATTGTGACATGTGGCACTGTCACTGCCACGTGGCACTATCAATGTCATGTGGCAGACACGATGTCAGCTTGACACGTGGCAAACTTTTAACTTTTTTTAAGAAATTTAAAAAAATAAAAAAATTCAAAAAAAAATTAAAAAAATCCAGAAATCGACACGTGACATCCCATTTAACATCGTTACTACACCACTAACGGAAAGGACTTGATTGCATCAAATTTCCCAAAATAGGGACCAAATTGAGATGAAAAAAATAGAGGGACCAAATTAATATTTTGCTACGAAAATGGGGACCAAAGATATAATTTAACCTAAAAATTTTAAATTATTAATAAATTATATCAACAAATTTGACCAACAGAATCGTTATTAAAAGATATTTTTGTCAATGATAATAATTTATCAAAAAAATTTATCAACAGAACCATTAATGATAAATTACATCGACAATTTAATAATTTATTTTATAAATTATAATTCAGTCTTCTTTTTTAATGAATATGAGGTTACATTACTAGATTGTAAAGTGATGATTGCATCTTACATCAATATTATAATTTCACCTTATTCCTAATTCACGGAAAATCTTCAACAATGTTAAGATTCGAGGTTTTTCCTTTTGTTTTGTACATGAGACACTCTTTCTTTCTTTCTTTTTTATTTACGGAAAGTTTTTTCCTTATCTCTTTTCTGCTTCGACCTCATACACGTATTCTATTCTCATTTGGGCTAAAATATTGTTTATTTATTCTTTTATCCCGTTTTATTTTTCTATGAGCTTGTTCATGTGTATTTGAGTTTACTTGTCTATTCTTTCCTTTATTTTAATGATAGGAATATTATATTGTAAGTGTTTGAATTAGTTATTTTAATAACTACAAAATTGATTCGATATTGTTGATACATTAAATAATTGATATTGAATCAAGCATGTGACCATAAGTTTACTGCCTACAATTACATGAAAGGATAAGGGAAATATCATGAGATTATTTTATAACTATTTAATACAATTGTATCGGTTTGAAATAATAACTAAGGTAAAATGAATTATTTATCTTTGAATCAGTATAGTCAAAACATTTTATTTATCTTATTCAACAAATTAAACATTGTTTTTGTTTTCATAATAATTGTATTTTAGATTTAGTTAAAATATTATATAATTAGGTTTTATAATTTTGTTTCCATTAATATTGTAAGGACTTGTGCTTTTATTTGATAATGTACATTATTGGATTTTAAAGGGGATAATTAATTCTCATTTGTGTTTCAATTTAAATTTAATTAAGATATATGGGTTACTTTAGAATCAAATGGAGAGTGAGTATAGTGAACAATGTGAGGTGTAGAAAGTATAGCTACGTTGGTTGAGTAGTTATTGGGCCTTGGTATTCGTTGAGACAGATTTCACATATGAAAACGGGGCTTCTCCCTGCACCCCCAAACCTTCTCCTGTACCCCCAATAATTACCCTTTTGACCCTAATCAAAAGTATGAAACGAATTCCGAAATCCGTTTCATAAAATTTCATGTTTTTTTATAAAACGGATTTCGGAATTCATTTCAGAAAAGTATGAGACGGATTCCGAAATCTGTTTCTAGAAAAAAAATTAAAATTTGTGAAACGGATTTCGGAATCCGTTTCAGAAATGTATGAAACGGATTTCGAAATCCGTTTCACAAAAACAAAAAATTAAAATTTGTGAAACGGATTTCGGAATCTGTTTCAGGAATGTATGAAACGGATTGGAATCCGTTTCACAAAAAAAAAATTAAAATTTGTGAAACGGATTTCGGAATCCGTTTCAGAAAAGTATGAAACGGATTTCAAATTCCATTTCAGAAAAGTATGAAACAGATTCCGAAATCCGTTTCTAGAAAAAAAAATTAAAATTTGTGAAACGGATTTCGGAATCCGTTTCATACTTTTCTGAAACGGATTCCGAAATCCATTTCACAAAAAAAAATTAAAATTTGTGAAACGAATATCGAAATCCATTTCAGAAAAGTATGAAACGGATTCCGAAATCCGTTTCTAAAAAAAAATTAAAATTAAAAACGTGGTTGTCGTTGATGTCGTTGAGAGAGTGGTCGAAGGTAGTGTCGAACTCGACGGCGAAGGAGGTTGAGTTGGGGGAGGGTTGGGGGAGGCCCATGGAGAGGGCGGGGAAATGGGTGGAGGAGGAGAAGCGGGAGGAGAAGGAGGAGGTGGAATTGGTTTGGGGGTCAAGAAAAGAGAGGGTAAAAGGGTAATTATTGGGGGTACAGGAGAAGGTTTGGGGGTGCAGGAAGAAGTCCCCTGAAAACACATAGAGGGAGGGCGCTATCCTAACAAGGAAATAAGACTCCTCCTAGCAAATACTTACATAACCTTCTTGTCTTCTCCAAAGACAAAAAGCTTGTATTCTATTTTAACCTTCAAACCCACGTGCTCTCTCTTCGAACTTACTTCTCTTTTCATTCTTACACTTCATCTTACAATCTTGTTAAAAGGAGTATTGATTACCGATTTATGAGCTTACTTGGAAAACTATTATTTTTATTGGTAAATATTAGTTACTAGTATTTTGTTAGCGAAGAGAGAGTTGAACCTTATAACTCTAAAATGTTAGTGGAAAAATTAAACCCACAACTTCTCCCACCCTTTCTTTCAACTTCAAAAAATGTCTTCTTCTGTGTATCTTTAAACTTTCATTATTTTTCTTACATACATACATGTAAGGGTTATTTGGGGTGAGGAGAGTGTTTTGTGATTAAGGTTTTCATCCTAAATGTGATATGAGAGTGTGTTTTTAGATTAAAGAGTGAATTTGAATGAGTAGAAAAGAAGAAAATGAAGGGAAAGCATATTCTAGAAGAACTAAAGTCATCTATGTAAGGAGAAACAAAGCTCTTATTTTCTTGGACCATCATGGAGCATCTCTAGTAGTGCAGGAATTTGTGGACCTTGTATTAAGGGTCAAGTAGTGTATGATATCCTTTTTTAGCCTTGTATCATGGGCTAGTGTAGGGCTTTTGGTCAAGTTGGGTCAACAAAAGTCAACACTTATAGTTGACCCAAATTTGCGCATAAATTAGTTAAACATGGGTGATTAAGGTTTTGTAACCAAACTTAGTTACCAAAGTGGAAGACGTTGTAAGACCTGTGAAATTTAATTAATTAAATAAATAATTAATTAATAAATGCGGGTAGTGGGAGCCTTTATGGTATTAATTATTGATTGATATAATGTGAAAAAGTACTAGCTTAAATGGTTGAGAGTACTTGATTGTGTGAGAGGACTTGAGTTTAAGTCCTATGTATGCCATTTATGTGTTAATTAATTGATTATTATTTTATTGATATGCTTGATTATGATGAGTGATAATTTAATCCTATATTTATAGAAATTATCTCCAAACATGAATTGGTTGAATGGTTGTGCATTGACTTAATATTGGCAGGGTGATGAGTTTGAGTTTGGGTAGACCCAATTTAAGATTTCTTTTTGCTAAAATTAGTTTTGGCATGAATGTGAAAAGGCAGAGAAACCCTAGCTGACAATGGGCAATTAATGGACCTTGAATGGCAATTAAGTTAGCATAATGTCATTTTCGTTTTCCTTTCTTCATTGCTAATTAAGACACCATTAAAAGACCAATTTTGGGTGAGAAGAAAGGTTTCTGAGTGTCTCATTGTTGAGCAAGGTGAGGAGAGGAAAACTGAAAGCTATCACTACATTCAAAGAAGAGAGTGAGTGTGGTTCGTGAAAGGAGAAAGGGTTGTCATTATTGATCAAGGAAGACCTCTAGGCATATTAATTTTAAAGCAAGGAATCTAGGTTAGGGGAGCTGAGTTTCGTTAATGTTTATTTTTGTGAAAAATTGCATGATGTATATTATGGAATGCATGAATAAATACTATTTCTGTTTGAATTTCCGTGTTTCTGGAAAATTCCCAAAAACCGCTTGACGGGTTACTCGTAGCTGCCAGGTGTAAGATCCGAGAAAATTAAATAGTTATTTAAATAATTAACACATTTAATGAGTGGAATTATGACGTGGAAAAGTATTAGCTCAAGTGGTTGAGAGTACTTTGATTGTGTGAGAGGACTTGGGTTTGAGTCCTATGTATGCCACTTGAATGTTATTTAAATTATGCATTTTTTTTAGTTATATATTGAATGCTTGATGTGATGATAAATTCCTAAAGTTGTAGGAGTTATCACAAATGTGAATTGGTTGAATTGGTTGTACATTGGACTTGGTAATTGATGGGTTGTGGGTTCAAGCCTTGTTAAAAACCAAATTAAATTTCCTTTTTAGGTTAGTTTTATTTTTGCATAAAATTTGAAAAGGGCAGTGTAACCTAGTTGTCTAAGGGGCTGGAAAATCATATTAAAAATCCCTGGTGAATTGGGACTGATTATAGAGGGAGAGTGAGAAGGAGAAACCATCGTGGGAGTGGGAGCAAAGGCAGAGAAGCTTTTGATTAGAGTTACATCCACATTAATTCGAATTTGAAGCGAATTCCAGGTAAGGGGAGTTGTTTTTGCGTGTTTTTAGTCGTGAACCCTATATTGTGCGTTGCTTGATTGAAATTGTATGTTTTTCATCCATTTTCGGCACTATTTCATTGAGATTTATGGGTCTTTCCCAGAAACCGCCTGGCGGATCAATCCCTACCGCCAGGCGGCACATCAATGATAGGCGTTGTTCTTGCTTTGGCATCAACTGCCTGGCGGTGATGAATTTCTGCCAGGCGGTGTGACGTTGTTCGCGAGTTTCCTTTGATTTGTTATGTGCGCATGGGTCATTGGAGCTTTTGATTGTGATCTTGTGTTGATGCTATGTGTTATAGTACGAAATTGTGAGAATTGGGGTCTGTTGGTGCTTTGGAAATATTTTTCAGAATTAGCATGGTTAGAGTTGGGGTGTTCGAAGGGGTAGAATCCAAATTGAATTGCTATGGTTCATAGTACGTACGAATTAGAGGATCTAATGTCAACGGAAATTGGGTCAGTAAACCACGAGTGAATCATTGTCTGGTATTGAATTTGGTAACTGAATTGAGTTTTGGACGTCTTGAGCATGTCACGGGTATAATAGCCTGGGTTTTTCTGGGTTCTGGTGTACCGCCTGGCGGTACTCAGCTTGTCGCCAAGCGATGACGAGGACAATGGCAAAAGATGTTGTGTTGGTGTTGGTTTTGGTTGGTCGCGAGGGAAGAGGTTGGGAGTGAGTTGGAACAGAAGTTAGGTTGAGGAAAATGGAAGAGACTCGGGTACTGAATGTCCTTGTAGTTGAGATAATAAGGGGATTAAAATATTGAGTTTTACTAAGTATACTGATTATGCAATTGGTAGGCTAACTTGTAAGTATGAAGTGTAAATGTGTAGGATATGATCTATGAAATGTTGAGAATCTAGATGCCTTGAGATAGGAATGTGTAATTGGTAAGAAAAATAAAGGAAGGAAAAGCAGGTGTACATGGTGTTAAAGAATGTGCAATAATGTATCATAATGATGCGTGTGATGATGATAAAGCAGTATCTAGTGTAAAGTATATGAGTCACTTATGTCTTAAAGGATTGGTAAGGATATTGATAATCATACATCGCGGAAAATGGGGGGATTTGGTGAATATATGTTGTAAGCAATTGAACTGCTGTAATCTCATAATTGGACTTGACTTCCATTAAACGAGGGTGCACCGATAACTTAGAATGCTTGGGGTATAAGTCAAATAGTATGGAGTACCTAAACCAACAGCTTTTCGCTACTATCATAGCGCTTGGTGGCTTGAGTAGGTGCGCCAGGTGATAGAAACTGCAGGAGAGGTCCCTGCACCGCGTGGCGCCTGGCGGCAAGGTATGCTTCGCCAAGCGACGCCTGTAAAACAGTGAGTCTGGAGTCGTTGGCGCCTGGCGGCAGGAAGGTATCGCCAGGCGGTCTGGGCCTGTGTCGCCTGGCGGTGCTGGGTGTTGCGCCGGGCGAGAATCTAACAATCTATGACTTGTGTTGTGTTGTATTTAAGAAATGATGCTATGCTTGGATCGGGTGATGCTGTGCCATGAGCGGGTAGGTTCATGGATGGTGGTTAACATGTGATGATATGAGCGGGGAGGTTCATATCTAGTTACTCTCACGTGGGGATACGAGCGAGGTAGGTTCGTATGTTCCGTGCTAACATTTGAGAGATGTCACGTGCGGAGAGGTACGGGGCTGGTGGATCACATGTGTTGGACTACGGGCAGGTAGGTCCGTAGAGCAAGACTACGAGCGGGGAGATTCGTAGAGCAGGACTACGAGCGGGGAGGTTCGTAGAGGCAGGACCACGAGCGGGCAGGTTCGTGTGAGCATCATATTCCTGAGTCCAAGGCTAACCTTTTGTGTGAATGGATGGCTATACAGTCTTGGGGTTAAGGTCTTGGCCAAGAACTAAGTAGATTGAATAAGATGGGTGTATGACTTATCTTGCCTATTTTATATATGTTATTTTATTTTCTGAGCTCACCCTTTCTATTTGTGTATGCCGATGATCGTGTGATTCGTTACACGAGAGCAAATGTTGATACAGGTGATGCTGAGGAAGCTCAAGCGACGGAGTGAGGGCTAGCTTGGGGATTAGAGCTAGGAGATTTTCATATGTATTTTATTATGTTTTCGTTATGAATAAGAATTTTGGAACTTGTAACACGTTGATTATTTATGTTATAAGTTTTTGGCCCGTGTTTTCATAATTTAAATGTTTCCTGCGTTTGGGAATAATAATATTGCGACTTTTGATATTCAACATTTTCTTTTATTATTTATTTTAAGTAATATTCCTTAGGGATGTTACACTAGGCGACTCATACCAATACAGTGTCTTTCTGGGTTCCTTTGTGGAACCACCTGGTGATGATGAACACCCGCCAGACAACGCGAGCCAAATTTTTGTTCGATTTTGTTGTTTTGGGATTTATGGGTTGATTTCGATCGAGGAATGAGGGAAGCGTATCAATTATTTGGTGGTTGGATGCTAAAATTGTTGAATGAGATAGAGATTGGAAGTGAATTGGATGAAAATCTTATGAACATGGTTAGGGTTTGGGGAAAATTGGGGATTTTCAAGTCAGTGAGGATTGATGCACGAATTACATTGAGCAGTTATAGTTTCAATTTTAAATTGATATTAAATAGCATTGGATGAACGTTGGCTTGATGGATTCTGGAAGTGCACAAAGGAATGCATTCTGGAAGGATTTGAGACTTAGGAATTTGATTCGCGCAATGTGAGGAGAAGTTCTGAAATTTCCAGAAATTGGTGCAATGCCTAGCGACAGGCTATGTGCTGCCAAACGCCATTGCAGAACAGAGTGACATTTTGGTACTGTGAAGTGTAGAGGGGAGCCTTGGATTTTTGTGAATCAATTTAATGTTGAACAAGTGATTGGGAAACCATGTGGACATAGACATAGGGGGATGATATACCTAAATTAGTAGTATGAATTTATGTGGGTGTGTGTGAATCATTGTGCTTGAACCAGAACTAAAAACTAATATTGTGCAAGTACTGGTGTGGCGTCTAGCGGTGGTTATTGACCTGCCAAGCGATAGCTACAAAATAGTGGGTTCTAGAGCACGTAGCGCCTCGAGGTGAGGGTGGTCCTACCAAGCGATGTCTACAAGTCAGGGTGCTCTAAGGCACTTGGCGCCTAGTGGCACGTGTCCCCTACCAGGCGGTCTGGAACTAGGTTTTGCTTGGCGGCTCTGTAGCAGCGCCAGGAATGCAGAGGCCAGACTTGTGTATTGCATGCTTTGGATATGTGTGATCTATAAGGCTTTGGTGATATCTTGAAGGTCGGCTTGCTAGTGTTCCTTGAGTTGTGGCTCAGAACATATCCCCTAAGTTGTGGCTCGGGATAGGGGTTAAGCACGTGGCATTCCTTGAGTTGTGGCTCGGAATGACATCTCTTGAGTTATGGCTCAGGATGGCGGATGAACACGAGGAACTCTTGAGTTGTGGCTCGGGTTGGCGAGTGTTGCCGGTGTGAGTGTGCGCATTGTGGCGTGTACGGATAGGTGCAGTTAGATTGCCCTCCTTAGTATTAAGCTGGCGAGTTTGGTAGTCTTGGGACGTTATGAATGTTATTCGTATTGGGAGCTCCACCTGGCGTTACGAAGTGTGGTCCGTAGCGTGGTTTCCCGCATGTGCTCTACCAGTTGTGGCTGGTAGATGTGATAGTAAGACACCTTGAGGTACTCATCAAAAGACGTAGAACACGGGTAACATGGTGGTGGCCATGTGACGTGAAATCAAAGGATGAAGTTCCTTTGGTATGCTTGTATTGATATATATATATATA
>Ga0209389_1001525_pt1 | contig 16469 bp, 10 predicted proteins | sample CowpearedBW_FD_187526 | JGI IMG/M metagenome (GOLD analysis project Ga0209389, IMG submission 187526) | Root nodule microbial communities of legume samples collected from California, USA - Cow pea red BW (SPAdes) (version 2) | ecosystem: Host-associated > Plants > Roots > Nodule | place: USA...
TATATATATAATATGAAAATAATAATAAATTAAGTTATTTATAATATAGAATATATGAAATTATAATTGAGAAGCATTTTCACATTACGTGTAATATAAGATAGATGATTACGCAGCTCAAAGAGCATGAAAATAATTTTGTATGTTTATACAATTAATGCAACTTTATTCACCATCAACACCACTTGATACTTTAGTTCAGGTTAGATGATGAATAGTAACTGAAAATGTTAAATCCATTTTTTTCTTTGGATTAAAAAAATGCCAGTATCATATTGCTTAGAAAGCTAATGAAAAAACAACATTTGAGGTAATAACTTTAGTATTCAACTAAACACTAAACAGAACGGGTCGTGTTTTTTGTGTTTTAAATTTTGTTATTTTGAGAACATATTTTAACATTATTGTATAAATCAATTATTTATAATTAAATAATTTTAAAGGCTTTAATTGTTAATTTAAGTATATGTAATGATTATATTGATTAAATAAATATATAATTGATATAATTACGTAGAATTAATTTTTGTTATATATTATGTTTTTTTAAATTTTGGTTATATTTGAAATATTATTGGTTTATAAGTTTATTAATTGCCAGTAAATTTAAATTTAACGTATGTGGATTAAATGTTATATATATTGTCATTAAGTTTTTAATTGTAGGTTCAAGCTAACAGTAGATAATTTAAATACTATGATAAACGTTACTTATTGGGTAAAATGAATATAATTAAATTGTAAATAAAATTTTTATGAGAATATGAAGAGGTGGCAGCAGATGAGGAGTTATTATATGTCTTATTGAGACATCTACATACTGGTATTTGTGAAGCATGTTGATATATATAGTCAGGGTGTTTTGATTTGGTTGAGACGTTTCATTTAGTTTGCTTAAAAGAAAGTTGGATCATTGTGGTTGTTGTTGTTCAGAAAGGAAGAAGGAAATGAGTCATCCTCACCAGTTACAGTAGGGTCCGACCATCAAATGTCTACTTCGAAGCATTATAGTTTTACCAATTTCTACCAGAACTCAGTCACGGTCATGGAACCCTTAGAGGTTGGTCCCTTTGCATCTTTCATTTTCTATAAGTTTTCTATGTTTTATGTGTAGATGTATTTTTTGGACCAAAGTTTCTATTTTTTGTGATTGTCTTCTTCAACCATCTCTTTTATTTTTTGAACAAAGTTTTTATTTTTATGGATCATTGTGGTTTTCTATGTCATAGGACTGTCTTGAGTTTGAAGAAGGTTTTTATGAACAATTGGGGAAATCACTATTGTTAGCTTTGAAATGGTTGAAAAGCCAAGAAGGGGGAGGCTGAATTGGCTAGTTAAAAATTTAGGCTATCTTTGCAAGCTAAAAACCACCTTTAATTGAATCAAATAGATCACCAAGTTAGGATGCAAACAGTACTGAACTGTACACTTTCAATTGATCAAAAACAGAGTTAACAAATTGATTTTATTAAACTGATTTTGTTCTGGTATAATCAATCGATTGAAACAGAAAAACAGTCGACTGAAATACTGGAAAAATGCAGAAATGCAAATTTGAATTTTAAACCAGAAACAATGCTCAAGAATGATCAAGACCAGTTCCAAATGATTATACAAACATGCTCAATGCTGCAGATGCCAAGAAAACATGCAAGAACATGAAAAAGATGATTAAAGCAAAAGTTCTTTAAACTTTAAAAAGAAAATGCAAGAGAGAAAGGTTAGAGAAGAGAGGACACCACAAGATTTTTATAGTGGTTCACTCAAACCTGAGCTACATCCAGTTTGTCAAGGCAACCTTAGCTTGATTTTGCACTATTTCAAAAGTTTTACAAAGTATTCACCCTTACACTTCCAAAATATGCAAAAACACCACAAAAGACTCTTGAATCACACAAGAATCACACTAGCACAGCAAGAACCCCTTGCAGACCTGGAAAACCACCAGGCACACACAAAGCTTGAGAAAGATCAAACCTTAGTGGTAGCACAGCCTTGCCTACCACAAACCACTTTCTCAAAGCTTCAATCCAAGCCAAAAGCTCCAAGAATTGATCCAAGATCAATCTTCTACAGCTGCAACACGTATGATCACGAAGGAGAGAGTTTCCACAAGTTTCCATAACAAATTCATGTTCTAAAATGATCAATAGACCTCTCTTTCGAAAATCACAACTTAAATAGTCAAACTGTTACGAAATTCAACAGGTTGACTTTCAAATCAATCGGTTGATTGTACTTGACTTAAGTGAAATCAGTCGATTAAAACTAAATCAACTGATTGAATTTGATGCAGTTTAAGACTACTACAGCCAACCTTTTAACCTGTTAAAAAGCCATTCAACAAATTAAAAGAGACATTTTAACCTGTTGAAAAACCATTCAACAAATTAAAAAACACTTTTCAACAGATTAAAAACACAATAAAGACCAAATTACATCTAATTAATGCTATAAGGTCTACAACATGAATTACAAACTACAAATACACTTTCTTAATGATGTAACTACATTGAGAGCACACGTTCCAGCCTTGATCCCCATGGATATAATCAAATCTTCTTTCCTTCATCAATGTAGGCTTCATTCCAATGGTAATGGCTTTAAGATAGTTCAAAAGAGCTTCATTCAATCTTCATCAAATCTTCAAGAAGCAAACCACCTTGGCTTCTCATGTCAACAATCTCCCCCTGATTTGATGAAGCCAATCTCTATTTCCTTTCATCCATCTTCTTGTATCTCTCATTGCAAAATGCTTCCATTTGTTGGATACCAATTGATGAAGTAAGACCTTAGCTTGAAGCTTGTGAACCTGAAAAACATTTTACAATAGCAATACACACAAGCTAGCAAGTATACAAATGTGATCATGCTCCCCCTATCAATAATATGGGTTCAAATTCAGATTTGATTATTGATTCCAATTTTAAAGCTTAGTTTAATGTGATCAATTATCCATTTTCCAATTTTTCTCCCCCTTTGGATTCATCAAACGGAACAAATACATAAAAATAACAAGCATTGCATATCATTTGATTAATACTGGAAGGGAATACAGCCAATGGAAACTGAAAACAGAAAATAGATGCATAAAGCTGATACAATCAGCCGACTGAAATGAAAAACAACCAACTGAAACAGACAGAACTTAAACTGAAAAATCACAAACACAAGGATGCAATGCATGATCCTAAACAACTACCACACTCAGTCATCCTGAGGATCATTTCTGGTCTGGAATGAGTGGAGCATATCATGGATATCATGAATTTGGCCATCCAATGCATTGAACCTCTCATTGCAATAGTTGTGATGTTCATGTTGGGACACATTGAGCTCATGCAGTTGGTTCAGCATCGTCCTCTCAAAATGTGAGTACACGGGGCCTCTATCCTCTAGAGGGTTGTAGGGAATCAAGTCCATAGGTCCAGTAATTGGTTCTTCCTCTTGATTTGCCCCACTTAGACCAGCTTCATGGTCATGTGCACCACCACCAACAGCTCCAACAATTGTCCATCCATTTCCCACCTTGATAAAGCCCATTTTGTGCAGATTTTGGTTGGAGGTATGGTTCAATAGTCCAGTTGACTCTTCTAGCTCATCCTTTACATCAATACCAAAGAATTCAATGAATTTAGACACCAAAACCACATATGGAAGCCTAAAATCCGTGAGCCTCTTGGCCTTGAGCATGTGATCACGAAACACATAGATCCAATCCACTTGAATGTTGTGTTGAATGCAATACATGAGTATCAAATCTCCCTCATTCAATGTTGAATGGTTGCTACCACGTGGAACAAGGATTTTGGTGACAATCATACCAAGTAACCTTTGATCCACCTTGATACCACCAACATGGAAGTGTTTGATTTCAACAATAGGATTTCTCAAGCATTCACCATAGTATTGCATCTTGTTGAATTAGTTTCACCTTTTCTCACTTGCACACCCCTTGGTTTGAGTCCAACCACATCTTTCCAAGCTCTCTTGTTGATCTCCATTTGAACACCCTTGATGATGGACAGTAGGACATCATTTTTGAACTCCAAGTTGTGAAAAACACCTTCACCAAGCCTGGATAGATTTTCCCTAAAAGTTCAAGGAAGGACTTCAACTTTTGATGCTTTAGTTGTTGGAATAGGCTCTTAAAGCCTTCAGCCCTTAGCCAAGAGAACATCAACACCTTAGGAATGCTGATATGCTTCCTATTCATCTCAATGAGGAATACTTGAATGTTATCCTCATGATCCTCAAACCATGCTTCAATTCTTCCATGGCTTTCATGATTTGGAGACCTTGGGGGTAAGAGGAGTGGAGTGCTCATCATCAGATTGGATAGCTCTTTGGGAACGACGAGGCATGATGAGTGTTGGTATGGTTGTTTATAAGAGATGTATGATGCAAATGAAGCAATACAAGTGCAATATTTATAATTCCACAAGCTGATTTTCAGAAACAGTTGATTAAATGGTGCAGATTTTTCTAATTAATTCGTTTTAGGTTACCCAAATCAATTTAATGCAATCCAAAATAATATCTCATGCATTCATGATGTTTTCAATGTGTTTTTATGACAGAATCAATCATTTCGGATCATGTAAGCTGCATGCACATTACAATTGTACACTAGAATGCTTTTTGGTCAAACAATTCTGTAAAAGTAACACATGGCTGATGAAATGGGTAGTTAGGAGCAGATAGTACCTGACAAAAATATGCTTTCTTTGACTGGGTCAGCTTAACAATTCAATTCGTGAGTAAATGCACAGTTTAAGTAAAATCAACACGTTGAAAAACAGAATCAGTCGACTAAAACAGCATCAGAGCATCAGAGATTAAAAATAGAATCTGGTTAAGTGAAATCAGTTGACTAATTTTGAATACAGCAGCAGATTTTTATGAAACCAATGCATGAGTACATAAGATTAACATGCTACAAATGTTAGTTTTGAAATGGTTGACTTGGCTAGTAAAGACCAACCTACATCTAATTAATGCTATAGGGTCTACAACATGAATTACAAACTACAAATACACTTTCTTAATGATGTAACTACATGGAGAACACACGTTCCAACCTTGATCACCATGGATATCATCAAATCTCCTTTCCTTCATCATTGTAGGTTTCATTCCAATGGTAATGGCTTCAAGATAGTTCAAAAGAGCTTCATTCAATCTTCATCAAATCTTCAAGAAACAAACCACCTTGGCTTCTCATGTCAACAACTACTTTTGGGTACAAACTTTTTCAGTGATCCGAAAGGAAACGTGATCAACATAGAGTTTGAAGAAACTCTTCTTGCTTAGAGACATATATGTTCGTTTTAGGAGATAATGTGGTTTTAAGATCTTAACAATGTTTGACACATGTGTACTCTTTATTGTGGAGATCGATACTTTCACATAAGGGTATTCGATTTGGACTGAAATGAGATTGAGTATCGTAGTAGAAGAAAGAATGCTCTTGCATGTAACCATCTATCCTCAGTAAGGTTTTTCCAAGCATTCACGGTGTAGTTCATCCCAAACATGGTATGCAAGTTTAGTCCATTTTTATTATAATTTGTAGTGTAAATGTATAGATATTGTTTGTAATATTGGCTTTCTGTTGATTCTTGTGATAGTTGTTGTTAACTTTTCCCGATCACTTCCAAATATTTTGTGAGCATAAAGTTTTCTTTAATGATCCGGTCAAATTGTATGATCCTTTGTTAGAAAAGTTTGAAGTATACATGGACACAAATGAGGTTGGGAGGATGGTATTGTTTGGTTTTTGTCGGTACGTTTCATTCTATGGGTTGAGTTCTCCTTGTTTCCTACATTTACATTATGTAGGAAACAATACCTTTCTTCACAGGATCTTCTCGACCCAAGGAATTGAAATAGTTTATAAGAGATATTTGACAAGTGCTTCCAACACCCAAGTTCAAGTTGGTTTTGCTGATTGTGAGAAAATATTAAGTATTTATGATGATCAAGCATCTTCTTTGGTATGGTTTATATTTATAGTTATGTGTTTATAGTTTTCGTTTATATTTATGTTGTTTTAACAAATTTTGTTTGAATGTAGTATCTGGATGCGAAGTTTGTTAAAGAATACTTGGTGAAGGCGTAGAAAACCTACGTGCTGACAAATGGGCAATCACAATATTGGAACTGCAAAATTCATTGGACAGGCAAAAATGCATTTTGTTGGCAAAAGCAAATACAAGTCAAATGCTGAAGCAAGATTTCGATGATGACAAAAGAAGCCTAAAAGCCATCTGGAAGTCAATATGAAGAACATGTGTTTTTATGTTTAAAGCTATCTTGTAAATTGTACTTGATTAGTTAGAATTAACATGCAAAGATAAAAAATCTGGTATTTCTCAAAAAATCAATGTGATAATCGATTATCACTTAGGATAATCGATTATTCTGAGCTGAGTCAATTTTTTCAGAAAAACACTGGAATAATCGATTATCACCTCTGATAATCAATTATCTGCTCGAAATATTGTTTTCAGAAAATACACTAGAATAATCGATTATCACTAGTGATAATCGATTATCTTTGTCAGTTTGAGAGCGACTGTTCAGTTTTTAACCTAATTTTTGGAACCCCTATTTAAGGAACATCAGAGTTACTTCGAACCCACCCTCTTTGCTAGTGTTGTGACTGCAAAGAGAGTTCTCTGAGTGTTCTCAAAAGAAGCTTTGAAAAACCTAGTGTGGGTAGAGTGATAACTTTTCCTAAGAGGTTTTCTAGGAGATTGGGTGCTGTTGCTGTTGCTAGGAAAGCTAAGGTCAAGGTTCTTTGTGTGATTCAGAGAAAGGTGTTCATCTCTTGTGTGTTCAAGAGTGGTGTTTTCTTTCCTTACTCTTTTATTATCTGATTGTCCTTCATCTTTGAAAATACGTGAATTTAGTCTTTTTAATCAAATTTTGTTAAGTTTATTTAACATTTCAAGTGCGTTTAAAAATGGATCCAAGTTATTAGCCAGTAATAAGTTTCATAACTTTTATATCAAGTTCGTACAAACAACTTCTACATGAAATTTAGAAAACATTCTAGAAAAATTTCATACCCATTCTTCCTCAACAGGAAAAATGTTACTACTTCAATTCCTGAATAGGTAGAGAACATTGTATTTCAACCATGTTGAACATATTTGATTTACCAAATTCTTATCAGTTTATCCACTAAAGGCTTTGTTTACATAATGAATACTCATATTTTCCAGATTGCATGTTAGTGGATGGATGAATCCTGAATTTTTACCGCCAAATTTAACACCATTATAAAGTCATATCACTGGGAAACATGATTTATGGCTATTAAATGCAAGTCTTTTCACCTTAGTGTGTCTTGTCTACCAACTTTATACATTTAGATTTGATTATATTATCTATTAGATAGTAAACTAATAATGCAGTGTTTGACATTGCTTCTAGTGCAGGAAACAGTCAACAACTTCATTGCTTTAATGCATTAGTATGTTGTACTACTCCGTCAAATTTAAGTGTTTCACGTTTTTAGGCTTATTAAATGCGGGTATTATCAATGAAGATATGAAATTCTTTTGAAGAAATTTTCAATATGCACAATTTAATGCATAGGCTGAAATGTAACTTTTCAATTGTTGAAACAAAAATTAGTATTATTACACATCTTAAGGACCACCTTGTACGTTTTATAAGGCTTATACTTATCAAATTGTGCTTTAGCCCTTCTACCAGTAGCATGTTCTTGATGTTGAAAGAGGATCCATTGCTTATGACTATGTTTCCAAGTATTCTCCCATTGTTGTTATCTCCATAGGTCACAAATTAATCCTTCCTCCTTCAACTCTAACTTTGCAAACTTGGCCTTGTCACCTGTCATGTGTCTCGAACAGCCACTATCAAGGTACCACATATCTTTCTTTTCACCTGTTATGACCTGTAAAACAAATTTGTATTACTTGGTACCCTTTGATAGGTTGTGTCCATCGTGGTTACACCTTTCTAGATCCTTTTGGGATCCATTTCATAACCCCTTTAGGAACATCATACTTTCTAGCATAGTAATTCTTAATAACATGACCTTTCTTCATACAACAATTGGAAGAAATGAATGGTATATCATTTGGCTTACTTTTTGAAAAGAAACTAGAGAACTTCTTTACTTTCTTTTTAAAAGTAGGATTGTAACAAAGTCCAACTTTCCCAAACACACAATTTTGAGAGCCAATAACAGCTTTTAAGTTTGCTTTCCCTCTTGTGAACTTGGCACAAGTTTTAAAAAGGTATTTCATTTGAATTTTTAAAACTGTGTAGTTGGCATAGTTTCCTTTTCTTTGTTAACTTTTGGACAAGTGAATTAGAAGAATTTTACTCATTTCGTTTGGAAGTGTACATCTTGAGATTACCTTTGCTACCTTTCTTTTTTAGATACTTCTCAAACCTTTTGACAAGAAGATTCAAGTTCTCATTATCACTTGATTCAATCACCTCATCCTCGGGCTCATCATTCTTCTTGGTGCTAGTCTTCAAGGTTATGTTCCTTACCTTTTTCTCACTTGGCTCTAGCTCATTTCGCCTTTGCATCTCAATTTCATGCTCCCTTAGCTTGCCAAATAGTGCAGTCGTAGTCAATGTAGATAGATCTCTTGTTTTTTAGATAGATGTGACCTTTGGTTGCCAAGATCTATATAGACACTTCAACACCTTGATGTTTAACTCCTTTTTGTCAAATTCCTTACCCAAACCTATGAGATAGTTGACAATATGCATGAATCTCTTTTGTACTTCCGCTATAGACTTTCCTTGTTGCATCTTGAATAGGTCATACTCTTGAATCAAGACATACTTTCTTGCTCTCTTCACATCATTAGTTCCCTCATGCGTCACTTCAAGCACCTCCAACATTTCCTTTACACTCTTATGATAGACCTTGTAGCACGAAAATGAAGAGGAGAAGGTCCATGGCTGTAGCGAAAATGGAGTGAAATGGAGGAGTGGATTCAAACTTGGAGGCTCTTGAAGCAATGAAGGTGAAATAAAAAGGAAACCTAGAAGAGAAATCTATTCTAGGGAAGGATGCAAGGAAAATGAGAAAGGAAATAAAATACAAATGCATCACTTGATCTCCAAGTTGCTCAAGGAACCATTGGATGCAAAGGAGCTAGGATCTCGCGCCAAGTGTCCTCTTTTAGATGTCTCATGCATTATTACACTTGGCACCATGTGGAAGGAGTCTTTAGAGAGCAATTCTCAGCCAAGGCATAATTGGGCTTGAATTAGCCCAATTTGCAAGCTAATCAACAAGTTTAATAAAACATGGCCTAACAATTGGCCCAAAATAAAAGTTATTTTAATGCTTCAATCATATGTGCTCTCATATTTTGGTGTCTTCTTTAGCACATGAGAACAACATATAAAGCCCATGATGAATTTGATCCTCTTGAGGCAAGCCCATTTGGATTCTTCTAAGCATGTCTCTTGTTATTGGGCCTTTGATTGGGCTTGGATCTTTAGGAGCATGATGGCCATGGATTAGGCCTTGAGCATGATTTGGGCCTAGGCGTTGGCCCAAGCTATAAGCCTTGTTGGGATCACATCATCTTACACTGGGAAACTCTAAAAAACTCGTCCATGTTTAAGGATGATGTGAGGATATTCTTTATATTGTAGTCATATTGAGCTCTTCTCCTTTCTTCCTTTGTCCATTGAGTCTAGGGCTTGTCAACCTACACATTTTCAACAATATGCTTAGAAGTGTAGGGTCCATTTAGGATTGCATCCCATATTCCTTGATCTATTGATTCAATGAAGATTTTCATCCTAATTTTCCAAAATTGGTAATTGATACCACTAAACATAGGGGGACTATGAATAGAGGCACCCTCAGCAAAGGGGAGCTTGTTTTCAACCATTTTAAATAGTTCAAAAACAATTTTAGGATCACACTTCAGTAAATTTCAAGTACCTAGCTCTAGATACCAATTGTAAGTTTTGAAATGGTTGAAATGCCAAAAGGGGGGTTCAATTGGCTAGTTAAAAAATAAGGTGACTTTTAAAAGCCTAATACAATTTTTAATTGACTCAAATCAACCACTAGGTATGGATGCAAACACTCCTGGACTGGACACTTTTAATCGATCAAAAATAGAGTTAGTCGATTGATTTCATTAAAATGATACAAACAGAAACAATACTGATAGAATCAACAGGTTAAATCACAAAAAATAGTCGACTGAAAAACTGGAAAAAGTGCATAAATGTTAATTTGTGATTTAAAGCAAGATCAATATGAAAGGTCGGTCAAGATAGGTTCAAATGAGTTATACAAACATGAGCAAAGTTGCAAATAACACCAGATCACACAAGAATGTCAAAAAGATGATTTAGATCATAATGCTTTAAACTTTAAAGTGTAATACAAGATAGAAGAGTTAGAGAAAATTTGAATGCACAAGATTTTTATATTGGTTCAATCAAACTTGAGCTACATCCATTTAGCCAAGGTAACTCGAGCTTGACTTTGAACTATTTCAAAAGATTTACAAAGTTCACAACATTATACTTTTAAAATATGCAAGAACATTACTCAATGATTTTTGAATCACACAAGAATGAACCCACACAACAAGACGCCTCTTTCATACCTAGAAAACCACCAAGCACAACCTAAAAGCTTAAGAAAGACCAAACCTCAGTGGTGGCACAGCCTTTCCTACCACAACCACCTTCTTCAAGCTTCAAACACTAAGCAAAATGCTTCAAGAATGATCCAATATCAATATTCACCAGCTACACATTGTATGAGACGTAGTTTCACTACCTATCATAGTAAGTCTGACTTACTATGACAGGTTTCTGCAGTGTCATAAAAAGCGCGCATTTTCTATGACTCCTGAAACTATGACACCAGAATACTTGTCATAGTAAGCTTGTTTTACTTGTCATTATAAGCCCATTTTCCAGTAGTGGAGCTCTCTCTTTCTCCTCCCTCGCCTACTATATATTCAGATAACCTTGGTGCAGTGTTACTTACTGTCAATCCCATATTTCATTCAAAAACAAAGCATTTTGCTCTTTATGTCCACCATGTACGTGACCACATTCGCAAGAAACATCTTCATGTTCAACATATCCCAGCCCAACTTCAGCTTGCAGATGCTCTCACAAAACCTGTCTCAAGAGATAATTTTCAAAAATTTTGTGATAAACTTAGGGTCTCTAGATTGCAGCATCCACCCTAAGTTTATGGGGGCGTGTTAAGGGTATATGCAGTATACCTCTATTGTAACCGTAATATAGTTATTTTCTGTTAGTTAGTTATCCTCTAGGCTCTCTTTCTGTTAATTAGTTTTTCTCTCTAGGCTTGCCTATATCAAAAGCTTCTTCTCCTTGTATCAAATACACCTTTCAATAATACTTAGGCAATATTCCTGCAACATCATTTTCTCTCTCTGGTTCAATATCACCACAATAACGAATGAAAGGCGATGAATAGAACGGAAGTAGAAAAAAAAACTAGAAAAAAAAAAGTTAAACATAACATATTTTGTACTAGTGTTACTTGCTTCTTTCATTACAATAATTAATGGAAGCAAATTAATGAAAATTTGAATCTATTGATCATCATCCTTAGTATGATTTGATTTAATTCAATGTAAAATTTATTAAAAATAAACCATTGAATGAAGCTAATAGTATGTATTTTTGCCTTACTATTTTTTTTTTCACGTTGAAACTCTCTTGTAAAATTATTTCCAAACATGCCATTGGTAAAGAGAAAAGTATGTCATGTGTAAAGGAATAACATATTCTCCTGCTAATATTCTTTCTTAATACTCAACATTTACTTCCTTCCTTGTTGTCCATATAAATCTCAAGTTAGAATTAGTGTTTCCTTCTTTTTTACAAGTTTAAATTCATAATATTCCTTGCACTAATTATTTTTAAATTATAACACTCTTAATCAATACGAGTGAAAAAATGTATTGGCAAAATTTAAGAAATAACAGTATGGCAAAGACAACGTTATAAAATAGTATTAACAATTAAATGAAAAATCTGGTAATTAAAACATATGAAGAGTGTTACTGTAAGAGGGGTTCATTAATTAGAATCCAGACAACTTCGATTCTCAAAATCTCACAGTGGACTCACAAGCATTTTTTATTTTTTTTCTAAGAACAAACTACAAAAAAACTTTGTGTAAATTAGTTTTCTCCAAAGCACGCGTCTTTCACTGTCTCCGTGCCTACATAAATACAGCAATTTGTAGCAGAAACAGCAACCAAATGAACTCCAATACATCATATAGGTTTTAACCATTGCGCATATGTTCAATAGCCTAATACACATACTATCCTGATATCAGTCGTTGCATGGTAAAAAAGATGGCACTGTGACAGTCATTACTTTTTTTCTTTTATTTACCAATATTAGTTAATATTTTTATAAATAGACAGAGTTAAATTCAAAATTTCTCTCACTTTTTATAAACACACTAAATTAATTTTATAATTCTTAAATATTAGTAGAAAAAGCTGAAAGTCTTTCTCTAATTTTACCTCTAAACCATCTTATATAATTACCTTGATAGAAAGTCCATGAATACGATTACTGTGCGCTGACGTAGCACTGTGCAGTCTTTTGGATCATGCATGCGAAGAGCAAGAAAAATCCAATGAAGACAGAGAAAAGACAAAACAAAGAAACAAAACGCATGCACACTACCCCACTCAACTTATTCACATCCCGTTCGCCACGTCCATGAACGTCTAAATGCCATGCACTGCAACACGTGCTCAACATGCACTTCAAATCGCTCACCATCTCAACTCATACACCAACACATTGCCTAGTTCTTCGTCCACACCCAATGAACGCAATCCACCTTCACCATCATCACAAACCACTCTATCTCTTCATCTTATCTTCAATTCAACACACGTCAATCTGCATGCAATCCATGTCCATACGTGTTATCAAGAGCCCTCGCACAACTAACTATAAATACCCATCTTCGCTCCATGTTTTCATCATCCATCAAGTGTTGTATTACAACTCAGCATATATTCACTAATACTATACTATGATGAGAGCAAGGGTTCCACTTCTACTGTTGCTGGGAATTCTTTTCCTGGCATCAGTTTCTGTTTCCTTCGGCATTGTACACCACGAGCACCAAGAAAGCCAACAAGAGTCACGAGAACAAAATAACCCCTTCTACTTCAGCTCCGATAGGTGGTTCCACACTCTATTCAAAAACCAATATGGTCATCTCCGGGTCCTCCAGAGGTTCGACCAACGTACGAAACAAATTCAGAATCTTGAAAACTACCGTGTTGTAGAGTTCAAGTCCAAACCCAACACCCTCCTCCTTCCTCACCATGCTGATGCCGATTTCCTCCTAGTTGTCCTTAATGGTAAGTAATCAACTAATCAATAATCACTACTCACCCAACATCATCACACTTGCTTAATCAATTTGTTAATTACAGGAAGAGCCATACTCACCTTGGTGAACCCTGACGGCAGAGACTCATTCATTCTTGAGCAAGGCCATGTTCAAAGGATCCCTGCAGGAACCACTTTCTTTTTGGTTAACCCTAACGACAACGACAATCTCAGAATAATCAAACTCGCCATACCCGTTAACAACCCTCACAAATTTCAAGTACTGCCTTCTGTGATTCCATACTATAACTGTTTTTATTCTAACTTGCAATTTCTCTCTAAATAAATGTTTCTCCTGTAGGACTTTTTCCTATCTAGCACAGAAGCTCAGCAATCCTACTTGCAAGGGTTCAGCAAGAATGTTCTAGAGGCCTCCTTCGATGTAAGCAAAAACACAACATCTAACTATATATTTGTTTAATGTCAGACTTGTTGAATGATAGCATTATATATATTTGCACGTTTTTTGTAGAGTGAGTTCAAGGAGATAAACAGGGTTCTGTTTGGAGAGGGACAGCAACAACAAGGCGAGGAGAGTCAGGAAGAGGGAGTGATTGTGGAACTCAAAAGGGAACAAATTCGTGAACTGCTCAAACATGCCAAATCTGGTTCAAGGAAAGCCCTTTCCTCCTCCCAAAATGAACCACTCAACCTGAGAAACCGCAAACCCATCTACTCCAACAAATTTGGAAGGTGGTATGAGATCACCCCGGAGAAAAACCCCCAACTCCAGGACTTGGACGTGTTCATCAGTTCTGTGGATATGAAAGAGGTAACTGAGTCGTCTTAATTATAAAATCTTAGTACTGAGACACTAATTGAATAATGGTTTCTTTTTTAAAAACTTTAGGGAGGTCTTCTTGTCCCACACTACAATTCTAAGGCCATGGTGATGCTGGTGATGAACAGAGGAGAAGCAAACATTGAACTTGTTGGGCAAAACCAAAACCAACAACAACAGAAGCAGCATCAGCAAGAAGATGAAGAAGAGGAAAGTTGGGAAGTGCAGAGGTACAGTGCTGAGTTGTCTGAAGACGATCTATTTATAATCCCAGCAACTTATCCTGTTGCCATCAACGCTACCTCCAATCTGAATTTCTTTGCTTTCGGTATCAATGCTGAGAACAACCAGAGATACTTCCTTGCAGGTATATATTTATACTCTTGTTTTGTGTTTATGGGTGATGGGGTTGTTTATTTACAATTGGTAATGTGTGATTGAAAACTTGAAGGTGAGGAAGACAATGTGATAAGCGAGATACCTACAGAGGTGTTGGATTTAACGTTCCCTGCGTCTGGTGAGAAGGTTGAGAAGCTGATAAAGAAGCAGAGCGAATCTTACTTTGTGGATGCACGGCCTGATGAAGAACAGAAGGATAGGAGCAAGGGAAGAAATGGTCCATTTGTGTATTGAATAAACATGAAGTAAAATGTGTGTATGGTGTAAGAGCTCATGTAGAGAGAACATGGAAATATGTTTCGGATCATGTACCAATAAATGAGCTCCACCTCTCACTCCTTGTATCAATAAACAAATGGAGCATATATAAATGATGCTTGTGTTTTATCTTAACTCTCTGTTTTTCTGCTAAGCTAATTTCATGGTTGGCTGGTCGGTAACAAAATACTAAAATATATGTTTTTTTGCTAAGCTAATTTGATGGTTGGCCGGTACCAAAATACTAAATTATATGAATAGCCAATGAAATGATACAAATTTTATAAACCACGCACTTAAGATAATAAATAGAAACCTCCGATATCTTTTGGAGCAGTGATATTTTGATATTTACCATCGATAAAAGAACATTCTATATATATCGACTTTAAATAATAACATTTTAATTATATTTATTTTACTTCTTTTTTCAAAGGTATATTATAATATATACTAATCCAATTCCATAGTAAAATTAGTAATACATGATATAAAAAGATAAGATTTAAATACAGTTCCTTATAACTTTTTTTTTGTATTATCACAATTAATTTTCGTATTAATTTTTTTAGAAAAAGATAAGATTTAAATACAGTTCCTTATAACTTTTTTTTTGTATTATCACAATTAATTTTCGTATTAATTTTTTTAGAAAACATTTTGTTGGTATCGTACAGCGGAATATTTAAGAATATTTAAATATGGTCAAAAACTAAGAGGGGTTGAATTGGATTTTTATAAGTCTTAAAACGTTTTAAAAATTTTTCTTAAAATTTAAATGATTAACTTAAAATCGCAGTTACTACTTTAAATGCAAGTGCAACTAAATAAAGAGTTTAAAGGAGAAAGATACACATTGATATTTATACTGGTTTATATCGAAAGACCCTACGTCCAGTTGTTAATCTCTTAAACAAAAAGATTAACTCAATCACTATAATAAACAGATTACAACAGATTATATAAGAGTAAGGATTAGAAAACACCTCTCTTGAACAACCACAAGAGATGAACAAAACTCCCCCTGAATCACATAGAGGATGACCAGCTTTCCTAGCAACAGCACAACACTCAATCTTCTAAGAACTCACTTAGAAAAAGTTATCACTCACTCACACTAGGTTTTTCAAAGCTTTCTTAAGAATCTCACAAAAACTCTAAATCTTAAAAAGGTGGTTTGAAGTTTGGAAACTGAGTTCTATTTAAAGAGGTTTTCGCAGACTGAGTTAGAAATGAAGAGTTTAGCTGAAACTGCCAAGGATAATCGATTACCATTTAAGATAATCGATTACCATTTAAGATAATCAATTATTCCAGTGATTTTCGAAAACAAAGTTTTGTAGTGTTAATCGATTACCCAAAATGGTAATCGATTATCTCATGTACAAATTTGAACAAATATTTTTATAACTGCCAGTGGTAATCGATTATTTCAAGTCGTTTTTCAAGAGCCAACTTATAACTGCCAATAATAATCGATTACCATTCGTGGTAATCGATTATCTTAAGTAGGTTTTGAAAAATAGAATTTTTTGAGTTGGTAATCGATTATTATAAGTTGGTAATCGATTACCATACTGATTTTTGCGAA
>Ga0209389_1001529_pt1 | contig 16442 bp, 14 predicted proteins | sample CowpearedBW_FD_187526 | JGI IMG/M metagenome (GOLD analysis project Ga0209389, IMG submission 187526) | Root nodule microbial communities of legume samples collected from California, USA - Cow pea red BW (SPAdes) (version 2) | ecosystem: Host-associated > Plants > Roots > Nodule | place: USA...
TAAAATTTAAAATAATAAAATAGATCTATAGTCTAAAATTTGAATAGTCCCTTTGAATTAATCTACAACTCAATATTAAAAAGTGAAATATTAAATTTAATTCATATTAAGTTAGTGCGGAATACGAAATTGATATGAAGACTTAGTGTGAGGGTAGTAATTTAACGAGTTAATATGTTTTTAGTCTTTGAACTTTGACACAAAATTAAAATTCATCTCAATCCAAAACTTTAATACGTTTTGGTCTCCAAACTTTAAAAATCAATTAATTTAGTTCTTTTAACCTAATCACGTTAATTTTAAAGTTATTTATATGAATTAAAAGTGATCATGTAATTAATATTTTAATAAAAATGCGTTGTTGATGTATCAACTTCCAAATCAAAACCAATCCCCTTTTAAATTTTAATCCATGGGTATGGAACAAAAGACATTTACGCGACCCATTTTGATACATAGATGAGATGATTACCGTGAATCTCAAGTCACTTTTGTCAAAAAAAGAAAATAACTATGATATATCAAAATCTTCAATTTTTACTCTATGCTTACTTAGTAAAACTATATTTATTAAGAAGTCTAACTCTATTCTACAAAACTGATTAGTAAATTGATATTTGCGCTCATTTATAAAATATAAATTAGCTTTTATCTTTAGTCAATTTTGGACTTTCAACACACTCTTCTCACGCCAAGACATATAAATCTCGAGCATGGAACAAGACATTAACAAACCACAAACTTCGTTAAAATAAATTCTTGTTAGAATCGCATCACAGAATATTTGCGTTTGGACAAAAATCAAGATAAGAATGAATTGGTTTCTCAACAAAAATTGTGCTTTTAAAATTTTCCTTTAAAAATCAAAGTTCAATTAAAAAACTTTCCTTTATTTTAATAATCACAATAAAATAAAGACAGTTTGAAAGAGAAAACTACATAAGTTATTTTATAGTAGTTTAGATCAAAAGATCTTGCGTTGTTAATCACTCTTAAAAAGAGAGACCAACTAAACACTAAAAATAAACTAAGATGACATATAGGAGTAAGAACAATTTAGGAAAGAAAACACCTCTCTTGAAGCCCCAAGAGATGGAAGACACCTTCCTTAAAATTCAGAAGGGATGAACACATCCTTTGAGTCCTACAAAGGATGAAGACACTTATCTTACATCACACAAAAGATGAAGAAACACCTTCCATAAATCCATAAGGAATGAACACATCTTTGAATCACACAAAGGATGACCAACTTCATTTAGCAACTACAACACTCAATCACTTAAGATCACACTTGATAAAAGTTATCGTTCTACCCACACTGGATATTCAAAGCTTGTCCACACAAAGTTATAACCTAACTCCTCTATATTCAAATGAAAGCCTACCACTTTATTTACATAGGCCACTTTCAAAATTAGGTTAAGAAAATGAAAGGTCAAACTCCAACTATCGTTAATAATTGATTATCATAAGTGATAATCGATTATCACCGTGACTGTTCTCAAAAATCATTTTTACTTGAGATAAGTGATTATCAATTAGAATAATTGATTATTCTAGTGTTAATTACAAAAGAAAAAATCCCTCTTGAGTTTCTTAGTGCACTGCTACTTGGGATCTACCTTTCCACTTATGACCTTCTACATTTACTATCTCAAATGACATATACATATTACATGACTTCAAAAACCAAAATTATAAGACTTTAAAATAACTCTTGATTCCAAACATTTTTAAAATCTTCAATACTTCTCCAAGAATCTTCATGAAGTCTTCCACACTATCCATAAGTCAGCATTCTCCCTTTTTTTATGATGATCAAAAAGTTATTGAAGACTTATGATATGTCTTGTTCTTAATGAACAACTTAATAAAAAAGAGTAGTTAATCCATGATGAGTCCATCTTCAAGGAGAAAAGTCATGCGCATGAGATGGAGGCTTCCATGGAGTTGATGAAGGTGTATAAGCAAGAAGATATGGTGAAGATAATGTGTGGAAATGGTGTTTGGAGAAAGCTCTCAACTGAGGTTATGTCCACACTCAAGGAAGGAGGCTAGAGGAAGCCACTAAGGGGAACTCTAGCCTAGGTTGATTCGTAAAAGGAAAAAGGTTTGGAGTCATCTCAACTAAGTTTCTCTACTATATTCATGAATGAAAATAGAAGTCCTAGAGTTCTCTATTTATAGGATAAAAGGAGAGCTAGATGATCTAAAAAAAGGGAGGGAAAAATTATCTAAAAAGTTGTATTTGGAGCGAAAAAGAGAACATGTGCAAGGTATGACTTGCCAACTAAGCAAGTCACATGGACCATGCTTCTAGGAGCAAATGAAAAAGCTTGTACACCAAGCTAGGTGCATTGTTAGGGTTTTAACCCTTGATGAAATTCACACCACTCCAAGGCCCAATAAGTAACCCAAATGTTCTTGGTCCAAAACACTTCTAAGGCCCAAAGTCCCTATAAAGACCAATACATGGCCCAAAGAAAATCCTATTTTGCTAGCCCATAATACAAAGAACAAAATTAAATCCTAATTTAATATTTAAACAACGTTGGCCCAAAAGATAAGAGCTTGGACACTCTCAGGAGTTGGGACCCACTTTTCTTGCTTACACTTGGCCAAGGTTGGGGCGTTTGTTCTCCCCCTTCTTAAAACACAAGATATTGCAAGATACCAAACATAATCATAAATCTTCCCTTCAAATATGTACAAATTATCACAAGATATCAACACAAATATATCTCCCCCTCTTTTATCATAATAAAAAAGAATAGTTAAGAATAAAATTTTCTGTATAAAGATGAACTCCCTTTACCTGTAATATTCACCTTTTTGATAAAAACAAACTTTCTTAAGTACTCCTCCTAAATCTAAGACTCCCTCTACGAGTGATTCTAAACTTTAAAGAACAGAAGGTTCTTGTTAAAAAATGATGAGCTCCAACGTACTAATTTGCATTTATGAAGTACCTAGTTGTTGCCAATGGTCTAAATTTTTGAAAAACTCACCCAAATGGTAAAATATTTAAATTTTCATATTCAGCTTCGTAGGATAATCAATTATGACTAATGATAATCAATTATTAGTCCATCCTTGTTTTCCATAAATTTTTAGAATCCCAAATTATCGATTATGACTTGAAATAATCAATTGTTGCTGACAACATTCTAAAATTTTGATTTAATCAATAATCAATTATAAGCTTGGGACAATTGATTATTAAGCACTGATTTCAAAAAAATGTGAAAAAGTGATGATTTTCAAAATGTATGACACATTACAAGCATATGTTATGCCTCAATATCTTCTAAGATCATAAAACATATCAAGATACCATAGAGACCTTCTTGATTTTGAAACTAACATAAAAAATAGAAAAAAATTTGGTCCCTAAAAACTTATTTTGGTCTTTGGCGTTAGAGATAAATTAATTTATTTTGGTCTTTGGTCCAAGCATATCTTCCATTTGGAACATCAAAATGCTTTATTCCTCATTTATTGGATGTGTGTCCCTTCTACATACAATAGAAACATGTAACACAATTAGTATTCCTAAAATAAGACTTATCTTTTTCTACCCATATCCTACGTGATCTTTTATTCTTATTCATAGGAGCATGCTTGTTGTTTTGAAAAACCTTTTTCTTACAAAATTTTTTTTCAACAATTTTAACTTTACAGGCATTATCAATTCATTTTTCAAGATTAAAAATCTTCAGTTCATGCTTCTTGAAATTGAAATTTTAACTTTACAGGCATTATCAATACATTTCTACCATCCTCCAAAATTGAAATTTTACTTTTTAAAATTTCTTTTTCATCCAAAGATTTCTCAAACTTCTTTTCAAAAGTTTTATATTCTTATATGAATTTTCTATGAAAAGAAATTAAATTTTTTATATTCATTATCACTATAAACACTTGCTTGGCTTCAGGAAAATTCGTTATCAACCATTAAGCAAAGATTTTCTTCTTCATCTAAGTCACTTGAGCTTGATGAAGAGCTTGAATCATTCTTCTTCCAGTTCTTTTTCTTGAAGAACTTTTTTCCCTTTTTCTCTTCACCCTTCTTAGCATTTGGGTAGTACTTTCTAACATGACTTATTTCACCACATCCATAGCAATTGTAATTTGAAACAATGTTTTGGTTCTCGTTTTTATACCTTTTGTGATGTCCTCTATTTTTGTTTTTCATAAAGTGTATGAACTTTTTCATCATTAAGTCCACATTCTCACAATCAGAATCATCATCTTCTACTTGATCTTTGCCTTTCGATTATTTATATTTAAAGGCAATGTGTTTTTTGTTTCTTTCTTCCTCTTCATCATTGAGTCTCCCTAAATCTAACTCATGCTTTCTCAAACTCCCAAAGAGAGTAACCATGGACATATTCGTAAGATTTTGACTCTGTTGTTGTAGTGACCTTTGGTTGCTAAGACCTGTTCAAGGATTTCAAAAGTTTTATATTAAGTTCGCTAATATCAAAATTTTTACCTAACCCGCATAGATGATTGACGATGTGGGTGAATCTTTTCTACACATTGTATATTTTTCCCGTTGTAGCATTCAAAACATCTCGTAGTCCTGAATCAATGAGTTCTTCCTTGCACGTTTAACATCATTTCTACCTTCATGAGTAAATCTTAAAGTTTCCCACATCTCCTGTCACTCTTGCACACAAAAATCCTATAAAATTCATCAAGGGTTAAAAGCAGATGAAATAATATTTTTAGCCCTAACATCATATTGAGCCCTTCTATTTTCTTCCGCAGTCTAGTGCGAAGAAGTCTTAGGTTCTTAACAATAATAGTAGGAACAAAAGAACCATTTATAACATCTCAAACACCTCTACCAACTAACTCTAAAAATATTTTCATTCTTAGTTTCAAAATGAATAATTTTCCCCGACAAACAAATTGGGTTTTGTTAACAAAAGCACCCTCAGCAAAAGTTTGGGTTTGTCTAACCATTTTTGAAAAATTTAAATAATTATCAAACCAAGCCTTGAAACCAATTGTTGGAATTGTGCAGTGGAATATTCGAGTTTTGATAAAGTTTTCCCTTGATTATTAGAGTTTAACTAAAAAACTTTCCTTTATTTTAATAATCACAATAAACTAAAGAGGGTAAGGATGAGAAAATTGAACAAGTTATTTTATACTACTTTAGATCAAATCCTACATCTAGTTATTCCTTCTTAAAAGAGAGATTCAATAAACACTAAAAATAAACTAGGATTACAAATAGGAGTAACAACAATTTAGGAAATAAAACACCTCTCTTGAAGCCACAAGGGGTGAACACCTTGTTTGAGTCCTACAAAGGATGACAACACCTCTCTTGAGTTACACAAGAGATGAAGAAATATCTTCCCTGAATCCAAGGAATGAATACCTTCTTTGAATAATACAAAGGATGACCAATTTCACCTAGCAACAACAACAACACTCAATCACTCAAGATCACACTTAAGGAAAGTTATCGCTCTATCGACACTTGGTTTTCAAAGCTTTTCCGCACAAAGTTATAACACAACTTTTGTATATTCAAATGAAAGTCGACCACTTTATTTATAGAGGTCACTTTCAAAATTAGGTTAAGAAAATGAAAGGTCAAATTGCAACTGTCATTAATAATTGATTATCATAAGTGATAATCAATTATCACCATGGCTTTTCCCGAAAATCATTTTTCATTGAGATAATCTATTATAAGTAAGAATAATCGATTGTTCCAATGATATTTGCTAAAGCAAAACTTTTTATTGAATTTCTCCGTGTATTGCTTTTGGGATCTATCTTTTGACTTATTATCATATACATTTACCATCTTAAATGACATACACATATTATATGTCTTAAACAACCAAAATTATAAGACTTTGAAATTACTCATGAATCCAAACATTCCTTAAGTCTTCAATACTTCTCCATGAATCATCATTAACTCTTCGAGAATTCTCCACTAGTCATCATCATCAAAACTCTTTACTAAAGCAAGATGTCCATCTTCTTCTTGTCAATGTAGGACTTCCAACAATACTTTTATTTTAAAATGTAAAATAATTTAGAAAGAATGAAATAAAAAATAAACATTTTAACTTATATAATGTAAATTAGCCTTATACTTGATTGATGTGAAACTTCCAATAATACTTTTATTTTAAAATATTAAAATATTTAGAAAAAATTAAATAAAAAATTAAAATATTATCTTTTTCTAGGTATTGAATATGTATAGTGATCTTCCCCATTATTCATGTTTTATTGTCATCTTGTTTTCTCTATTATATTTTGTTTTTTAGTATGAATTGACAAAGCTTTCCGATGGTTTTAATGTGTGTACTTCTTTGGTGCCTTTGATTTTCCCACATGCATGGGTCTTTCTTTACATAATATTTAAGTGTATACGCTTTGTATGCGGGTTTCTCCTTCACGTATCTTTAATGATAGCGAAAGTGTTTTTATTAACACTCTCTTTTTCACATATACTCATTTTTATTTTACTTTATTTATTTTACCTTTTTAAATTTTAGACTTGTCTTTTACTTCTTACAACACTTATTTCCTTTTCCATGCCTCCACCATGCTCTTTTACTTTTAACACTCCACTCCGTTTTTGGAAATTTGTTTTTTTCATTTGGTGTTTGCTTAGCCGCACACATTGCTTGGCACCCTTTTAAATAATTCAAAAGTATAAAAGTATAAAAAATAAAATGTTAAAATAATAAAAAATGTGTTTTCTTTTATGTCATCAATTAGTTTCTATGAGCTTTCTCTATGAGGTTGGCTAAATCTTTTCTCTTTTTGATTGAATCCTCTCCTTGGGAATAAGGGAAGTCGTCATCTCACGATCATCTGAGGCGTAGACATGATGACTCATAACTTGTTAAATGTTCTTTTTCCAACAAGAATGTTGTAAGAGGTATTCATTTCAACCAAGATAGGTTGACGTATGCTCGAGTATGAACTTGTTCTCCTACAAAGTCGATTAGTGGTTTTGGATAGGACTAGATATAACTTTTAAGGACATTGAGCTTTAGAAAGGTAGACCAGTACAACACGTAAGCCAAACTTCCTTTGTCCATCAAAATCTTAGGGATGCTCTAATTAGCGATTACAGTCGTAAATAGGAGTAGGTCATCTTGGTCATGATCATGGATGCAAAAATCTTGTCCGAGAAGAAGATCATTGGTTGTGGACGAGGTGGGTACTAATTTATTGAAATGATACTCCTTCTGTAAACAAAGAACTTGATTGACAAAAATATCATATAAAAGCTTCACTAGGATTGGGTTTCATGATCCAATTCAAAGTAAAAACACCAAACAATATTATTATAACTCGTACTCTAGCATTCACACCTTATATAACAAGCCCTAATGTCTTAGCGAAAAGTCTAAAATTTAATAAGAACCCTAATGTTTTAGACCTTTCCTTATTAAGAGTTCGCATTAATGATCAAAATTATGATGTTATGAATGACCAATGATGTACTTTATGTCTAGATGCACAATTAATTAGTTGTCTATTCTAGTATAGGTTCTAAAATCGTGTCCAATGATTACATACCCACAAATATGCAATCCATAATTATCATGCATTTAAGCAAGAATAGAACACAAGAGTGATGGAAAAAAATTATATTGATTAATGGAATTCACAGAGAATAAAGAATACATTACACTCAATCCCCGTGAATGAAGGAGTTAGCTACTCCTAGAATTAAGAATACATAACACACTTGAAGGCATAGGCCAAATACAAGACTGATGTTGAAATTGGATGCCTCCAATATTTATCATACCCTCCTACCTTCAAGTGTAGAGATATCAAGTTTCTTTCTCTCCAAATGTGTCTTTGGCCTATGCCAAGCCCTCAATTTATAGACTTTCATAATTGGATGGGGCCTAAAATTTAGATTTGATTTGGTACTTGAATAAATTGTAAGAGATAAGTCTTGATATATTTCTTCTAACCTTTGGAGATTCCATATCTTTGAATTATTCTTCAATTATTTTGACTTGTAATTTGAGTAACCAACTTTGTGGATATCTGATACTGTTGATAATCTTTGCTATTCAATATTCCACTCATTCTGTTGATAATCTTCCTAAATATCTAAGATTTCCACTTGTTTGCAAAATATAATCCACACATATATCTTTTCCTCTTCTATTGAATAAAAAATGAAATATAAAATAAAATCCAAAAATAAAATAATAATTAAACATAAAAATAAATAAAATCAAAACATGATAATGTTAATTATCACATGGCCAAGCACATTCAAGAAGGCTTATAGTCATTTATGCAAGGTGAAGCAAAAATCTTTCTCTTAGGCCATTTTGGAGCATTTCTAGTAGTGTAGGAATATTTTAGGCCTTGTTTAATGGGTGAAGTATGTAACATCCCTAAGGAATATTACTAATATTTAATAAATAAATATTGAAATAGAATAAATACCACATTTATGATGAAACCATTCCCCAAAACGCGGGAAATTCAAAACTTTAATATAATTGTCATAAACCAGGAGTCCATCGTTATAAAACTAAAATAAAATTCAATGGCTCCCGAAATGATTACATAATTATATCAAAACTAAAATAATAAATATATACAAAAATCCCAGGCTAGCCCCCGCTCCGAATCTAAGCGTCTCCTGGCTCACCTGTCAAATCATCTGCTCCCGGATAACAAGTTATCCGATCATCGCCACATTCATAGAGAAAGGGTGAGCTGTGCACAATATATATAATACCAATACATGAAATAAGTATGCCACCCATCCCGAAATAACATAATTAAGTGTCTCATTAACAAATTACCCAACCATGACCTCATAATCCTTCATGAGTCATATGCATGAACCAGGTCTTGGGACTTCACTGTGCTCCCACGAAACTAACTCATTCGTGGTCCAACCCTATGAGCTTATCTCGCTCATAGTCTTGCCCTACAGACTCCTCGTCTGTATTAAAACATCCAAGTCTCATACTTGCACCCTAGCATGCACACAATCACCACACTATGGACTCCTCGCCCAATAGTAGCCGACGGGAACATAACAGTTCCTTGCCCATCGTGCGCCCGACACATGCAATCACCATACTAAGGACTCCTCGCCCATTAGTAGCCGACGGGAACTCAACCAGTTCCATGCCAATCATGTGTCCAACCATCAAGCACATCCTAGACCCCTATTGGACTTGGTCCTTCAAGCCCACACACCACGACACATGCATATACTTCCTATACTTAGGGAAAGTAGTCATTTCACACACAAGGTCACACAAACATGAGAAATTCACATAAACTCGCTTAACCCAAGGACACTCGCCCAAGCTAAGCCCTTAGCTTCGCTTAGGCTAGCTCACCTCGCTTGAGCGAGCTTAAATCAGCAACAAAGCCACGTTATCTCGCTTAGGCAAGATCCCCTCGCCTAGGCGAGCAATAACATCGCTCAAAATATCACCCACACCTCGCTTAAACAAGGATTCAATTAAACAAACATCATTTCTCATCACGACCTCACTTAGGTGAGTGTCTCTCGCTTAGGCGAGAGACTAAGTCGCTCAAAATCCCAATACCTCTCACCTGGGCGAGATGTCGCGCTAAAAGCACCCAAGTTTCCTCGCGACCTCGCCTAGGCGAGTCATTCTCGCCTAAGCGAGACTAGGGGTCACTCAACTCTCAACCAGGTCGCCTGAGCGAGCAACGCGAACAAAACCAGAAATGAGGTTTTGCAATTGTCGCTTAGATGAGATAGACTCGCTTGGGCGAGACTTGCAGAGTTCCCCCTCTGTGACACACACAATTTACCAAAAACACTGCCAAACCACACCCAAAAATATACCACAAAACACTTCATCGATACCAATACAATTATAATGGCAAACGACATCCAGAACCATGCTTTCTAAACAACTGGACCACCAATTTCGCATATAGAATCACCAATAACCAGAAATATCAAAACCCTCATCGCACAACCTATTCCACATACATAATCATGCACCCAATCCCAAATAACTCCAATTCACAATCATAACACATAAGGTACGAATTTTCCCAATCAAATAGAAATCAATTGAGGCGCCAATGACTCAAAATCATAACACTTAACAGTTTATTTGCATACACAAAGTACAGCTCCCCTAACCTAAACTTCTTGATTTAATTTGGTGAAAAAGAGAATGTTCCTTTGTTGCCCCCTCTTTTGTTCCAATACCCTCCCAATTCAGCCTTCAATTCTCTTCTCACACCCTCAGAACTCGTGCTCCTCTCAAAAGCCAATTACCAGCACTGCCAAAACCCTTCTTGTCCCTTAAAATGGCCTTTTATAGGGGTCTTAATTAAGGGTTTAAAGGTTAAAACGAAAAATGGGCTTAATTATGTTTTTAATTTCTTATTCATTGTTAACTAAGGTTTTTTCAGCCCTTTGGCTACTCCTCCATCTGATTTTTATCTTTTCCCTTTCAACTCCACTCCAAGCTAGAATTAGCAAAAATAAAGCCTACTTCATGCCCAATAGGGTTTAAACCCGTGACCCTCCACTCATGAGGCCAAAGCACTACCACTATGCCAATCCACATTTTATAATACACTCCAATCAATGCAAGTTTACAATACCAATTCCATATTCATTCATATTATTAAAAATCAATAATAAAACAACAACACATAATTGGCATACATAGGACTCGAACCCAAGTCCTCTCACACAATCAAAGTACTCTCAACCACTTGAGCTAGTACTTTTCCACGTCATATCAAACAATATTTAATGCCATAAAGGCTCTTTCTACCCGCATTTATTAATTAATTAATTATTTAATTAATTAATTTTCACGGGTCTTACAATTCCCCCACCTTTAAAAGTTTTCGTCCTAGAAAATAGGACTTACCAGCAAAGAGTTGAGGATAAGATTTCCTCATGAGATCCCACCTCTCCCAAGTCATCTCCTTGGGTTGCCTCGTCCAAGAGTACCTTCACCGTCTTCAACTCCTTGCCTCTCAGTTGCTTGACCTGAGTATCCAGTATGCGAACCGGTCCAACTGGCATAGTCAGATCCTCACGTACTTGCACCTCATCTGACTCCAAAACATGATCTGGACTTGCAATATATTTCCTCAACTGTGAGACATGGAACACATTATGCAAGTTGGATAGGTGAGGTGGTAGAGCGATCTCGTACGCCGCTGCTCCTATTCTCCGTGTAATCTGATAAGGCCCTATAAATCTCGGAGTCAACTTCCTTAATTTAAGAACCCTTCCGATCCCTGTGGTTGGCGTAACCTGGAGAAATACATGGTCTCCTTCATCAAACTCAAGTGGTCGTCTCCTTTTATCAGCATAAGACTTTTGCCTACTCTGAGTTGCTCTCATCTGATCTTGGATTAACTTGACCTTACTAGTCGTCTGTTGCAAAAATTCAGAACCAAGCACAAAGGCTTCACCTTCCTGATACCAGCACAATGGAGTTCTACACCTCCTTCCACACAATGCTTCATATGGTGCCATACGAATACTGGAGTGGTAGCTATTATTGTAGGTGAACTCCACCAAAGATAGCACATCATTCCAGTTTCCCATGTGATCCAGCACACAAGACCTCAATAAGTCCTCTAGAGATTGAATGGTCCGCTCAGACTGTCCATCCGTCTGAGGATGATACGCTGAACTCATCCTCAACTGTGACCCAAGGCCGCTTGCAATGATTGCCAAAACTGTGATGTGAATCTAGGATCCCGGTCTGACACTATGCTTTCGGGTACCCCATACTATCACCCAAACCAAATCATGGCCCTTTGTTGACCACAAAAGATGTGTCACAAAATCCATAAAGATATTGTCCCACTTTCACTGAGGTACGTCTAGTGGTTGCAAGGTACCTCCCGGCCTTTGGTGTTCAATTTTGGCCTTTTGACATACCAAACACTGAGCAACAAAGTCTGCTACATTTGCCTTCATACCATTCCACCAAAAGGACTCATTCAAATCCTTATACATCTTAGTCATATCTGAATGTATGCTAAGACGACTCTGGTGACCCTCCTTCAGGATCTACCTCCTGAAATGAGGTCCTCCTGGTACACACACTCTACCTTTAAACAGTAGAATGCCATCTTCTCCCATATGATAATCCTTCCCTTTTTCTGTGCCTAACCACCCCACGAACTGCTGCAATTCCAAATCATGTCCCTGAGGCACACGAATTTCATTCAAAAATTCATTAGTAACTCTTAGCAAGCTACATTATATCGAGTTTTGCCCAAACTACATCCCCAGATTCATATCTCGGAGTTTCTCAATCAACTATAACTCCTTTATCATCATGCAAGACACATGTAGCGTTTCTTCCGACTCAAAGCATCGACTACAACATTTGCCTTGCCTAGATGGTAGAACAATTCAAAGTCATAGTCTTTCAAATACTCCATCCACCTACGATGCCTCATATTTAGCTCCTTTTGGTCAAATAAGTATTTCAAACTTTTGTGATCGCTGAATACTCAGAATTGAGAGCCGTATAGATAATGTCTCCAAGACTTAAGAGCAAACACAATGGCGGCTAGCTCTAAGTCATGAGTCAGGTAGTTCTTCTCATGCACCTTCAATTGACGAGAAGCATATGCCACGACCCTCTTTTCTTGCATCAATACACACCCCAGGCCTTGATATGATGCATCATAGTACAACTCAAACATCTCCTCTGAGATCCCCTCGCCTAGGCGAGCAATAACATCGCTCAAAATATCACCCACACCACTTAAACAAGGATTCAATTAAACAAACATCATTTCTCATCGCGACCTCGCTTAGGAGAGTGTATCTCGCCTGGGCGAGAGACTAAGTCGCTCAAAATCCCAATACCTCTCGCCTGGGCGAGATGTCGCGCTCAAAGCACCCAAGTTTCCTCGCGACCTCGCCTAGGCGAGTCATTCTCGCCTAAGCAAGACTAGGCGTCGCTCAACTCACAACCAGGTCGCCTGAGCGGGCAGGGCGAACCAAACGAGAAACGAGGTTTTGCAATTCTCGCTTAGACGAGATAGACTCGCTTGGGCGAGACTACCAGAGTTCCCCCTTTATGACAAACACAATTTACCCAAAATACTGCCAAACCACACCCAAGAATATACCACAAAACACTCCATCGATTCCAATGCAATTATAATGGCAAACGACATCCAGAACCATGCTTTCTAAACAACTAGACCACCAATTTCGCATATTGAATCACCAATAACCAGAAATATCAAAACCCCCATCGCACAACCTATTCCATATACATAATCATGCACCCAATCCCAAATAACTCCAATTCACAATCACAACACATAAGGTACGAATTTTCCCAATCAAACAGAAATCAATTGAGACGCCAATGACTCAAAATCATAGCACTTAACTGTTTATTTGCATACATAAAGTACAGCTCCCCTTACCTGAACTTCTTGATTCAATTTGGGGAAAAAGAGAATGTTCCTTTGTTGCCCACTCTTTTATTCCAATACCCTCCCAATTCAGCCTTCAATACTCTTCTCACACCCTCAGAACTCGTGCTCCTCTCAAAAGCCAGTTACCAACACTGCCAAAACCCTTCTTTTCCCTTAAAATGGGATTTTTAATTTTGCCCTTTCAACTCCACCCCAAGCTAGAATTAGCAAAAATAAAGCCTACTTTATGCCCAACAGGGTTTGAACCCGTGATCCTCCATTCATGAGGCCAAAGCATTACCACTATGCCAATCCACATTTTATGATACATTCCAATCAATGTAAGTTTACAATACCAATTCCATATTCATACATATTATTAAAAATCAATAATAAAACAACAACACATAATTGACATACATAGGACTCGAACCCAAGTCCTCTTATACAATCAAAGTACTCTCAACCACTTAAGCTAGTATTTTTCCACGTCACATCAAACAATATTTAATCCCATAAAGGCTCTTTCTACCCGCATTAATTAATTAATTAATTATCTATTTAATTAATTTTCACGGGTCTTACAAAGTAGGGTAGGATTTCCTTTTTAGGCCTTGTATCAAAGGTAAAGTAGTGTAGGATTTTTTGTCAAACTAGGATCTGTTAGTTTTGGAATGGTTGAAAAGCCAAGAAGGAAGGGGTTTAATTGGCAAGTTAAAAATTTAGGCTATCTTTGCAAAGTAAAAACCACCTTTAATTGAATCAAATAGATCACCAAGTTAGCATGCAAACAATACTGAACTGTAAACTTTTTCAATCGATCAAAAATAGAGTTAAGCGATTGATTTTACTAAACAGATTCTTTTCTGGTATAATCAACCGATTGAAACAGGAAAATAGTCGACTGAAATACTGGGAAAAATGCAGGAATGCAAATTCGAGTTTTAAACCAATAACAATGCACAAGATTGATCAAGACAGGTTCCAAATGATTATGTAAACATGCTCATTACTGCAGGTGGTATGAAAACATGCAAGCACATGCAAAAGATGATTAAAGCACAAGTTCTTTAAACTTTAAAATGAAAATGCAAGAGAGAAAGGTTAGAGAAGAGAGGACACCAAGTTATTTTTATACTGGTTCACTCAAACCTGAGCTACATCCAGTTTGTCAAGGCAACCTGAGCTTGACTTTGCACTATTCCAAAAGATTTACAAAGTATCACCCTTACACTTCCAAAATATGAAAAAACACCACAAAAGACTCTTGAATAACACAAGAATCACACCTACACAGCAAGAACCCTCTTACAGACCTAAAAACCACTAGGCGCACACAAAGCTTGAGAAAGATCAAACCTCAGTGGTAGCACAACCCAGCTACCACAAACCACTTTCTCCAAGCTTCAAACCAAGCCAAAAGCTCCAAGAATTGATCCAAGATCAATATTCCACTGTTGCAAACTGTGTGATCACGAAGGAGAGAGTTTCCACAAATTTCAAGAACAAAATCGCGCTCTAAAATTATAAACAAACCTCTCTTTCAAAAATCACAACTTATATAGTCAAATTGTTACGAAATTTAAGAGGTTAATTTTCAAATCAATCAGTTGATTTAACTTGACTTAAGTGAAATCAGTCGATTAAAAAATAAATCAACTGATTGAATTTGTTTCAATTTAAGACTATTGCAGCCAACCCGTTTAACCTGTTGAAAAACCATTCAACAGACTAAAAGAGACATTTAACCTGTTGAAAAACCATTCAATAGATTTACAAAGTATCACCCTTACACTTCCAAAATATGCAAAAACACCACAAAAGACTCTTGAATCAGACAAGAATCACACCAGCACAGCAAGAACCCTCTTGCAGACCTGGAAAATCACTAGGCACACACAAAGCTTGAGAAAGATCAAACCTCAGTGGTAGCACAACCCAGCCTACCACAAACCACTTTCTCCAAGTTTCAAACTAAGCCAAAAGCTCCAAGAATTGATCCAAGATCAATATTCCACTGCTGCAAACTGTATGATAACGAAGGAGAGAGTTTCCACAAATTTCCAGAACAAAATCGCGCTTTAAAATGATCAACCAACCTCTCTTTCGAAAATCACAACTTATATAGTCAAACTATTACGAAATTCAACAGGTTAATTTTCAAATCAATTTGTTGATTTCACTTGACTTAAGTGAAATCAGTAGATTAAAAAATAAATCAACTGATTGAATTTGTTTTAATTTAAGACTATTGCAGCCAACCTGTTTAACCTGTTGAAAAACCATTCCACAGACTAAAAGAGACATTTTAACCTGTTGAAAAACCATTCAATAGATTTACAAAGTATCACCCTTACACTTCCAAAATATGCAAAAACACCACAAAAGACTCTTGAATCACACAAGAATCACACCAGCACAGCAAGAACCCTCTTGCAGACCTGGAAAACCACTAGGCACACACAAAGCTTGAGAAAGATCAAACCTTAGTGGTAGCACAACCCAGCCTACCACAAACCACTTTCTCCAAGCTTCAAACTAAGCCAAAAGCTCCAAGAATTGATCCAAGATCAATATTCCACTGCTGCAAACTGTATGATCACGAAGGAGAGAGTTTCCACAAATTTCCAGAACAAAATCGCACTCTAAAATGATCAACCAACCTCTCTTTCGAAAATCACAACTTATATAGTCAAACTGTTATGAAATTCAACAGGTTAATTTTCAAATCAATCTGTTGATTTCACTTGACTTAAGTGAAATCAGTCGATTAAAAAATAAATCAACTGATTGAATTTGTTTCAATTTAAGACTACTGCAGCCAACCTTTTAACATGTTGAAAAACCATTCAACAGACTAAAAGAGACATTTTAACCTATTGAAAAACCATTCAACAGATTAAAAACACAATAAAGACCAAACTACATCTAATTAATGCTACAAGGTCTACAACATGAATTACAAACTACAAATACACTTTCTTAATGATGTAACT
>Ga0209389_1001531_pt1 | contig 16441 bp, 14 predicted proteins | sample CowpearedBW_FD_187526 | JGI IMG/M metagenome (GOLD analysis project Ga0209389, IMG submission 187526) | Root nodule microbial communities of legume samples collected from California, USA - Cow pea red BW (SPAdes) (version 2) | ecosystem: Host-associated > Plants > Roots > Nodule | place: USA...
TGGTCCGTAGCTGGTTTCCCGCACGTGTTCTACAAGTTGTGGCTTGTAGGTGTGGCAGCAAGACATCTCTAGGTAATCATCAGAAGAAGTAGATCACAAGTAACATGGTGGTGGCCATGTGGTATGGAATCAAAGGATGAAATTCCTTTGGTGTGTTTGTGTGTGTGTGTGTGTGTATATATATATATATATATATATATATATATATATATATATATATATATATATATATATATGTTTAACTGTTAGCTCACCCTATTTGCTTGTGTTTGGCGATGATCGTGTACGCGGTACACGGAAGCAGATGATGATGCAAGTGGATCTGGTGAGGCATAGAGCTGAAGCGTGGGCTAGCTTAGGAAATTAGTCATTAGAGTTTTATGTTTTTATGAATTTTAAGAATTTTGTAATTAGTTGGTTTATTGGACTTAACTTTTATATTTAGAGTTTTTATAAATTGTGGATTTGAAGTATTTTATGATGAAATAAATGTTTTAAATAGCCCACATTTTTGGAAAATGAACTAAATTAAATGTGGTATTATTATTGTTATGTTTTATTTTAATATTTAAAATCTATAATATGCGGATGGGATGTTACATAATGTACATGAGGTACATTAAAGTCCTAGATTGAAAACTCTAAAACAATTTCCTCCTCTTATTTACCATCTTCATTGTCTTCATCTTCAAACTCAAGAACAAATTATTAGCAAATGATAATTTAGAATAAGAAGTATATATCCTAACAAAAGATGAAAAAGTAATATAAATTAAGTATATATCTTAATTTAGTTACTATATTAAATTACCTTATTTTGCAAAATATAAACAATATTCCCAAATGATTAGTAAATTGAAATGAGAACATTCATATATTACAGGAAATGTATAACTATATAAATTAAGGATCAACATAATTGTACCCAAATTATGAAGCATAGTAGTAAGTAATTAAAAGTAATGGAAAAGATTTACTCCATTCGGTTCATGACTCAAAATTATTCCTTGTCTTTTCTAATCACAACTTTCCCAAAGGATATTCAATAAATCCATCATCATAAATTAGAACGCATTAAACGCCTCACTTATCTTTCCTTGCAAATTATGTAGAAACAACTCATAAAGTTTTGGCATTAAAGTAAAAAGGTGTAATCAACTATCAAAATAATTGGATCTATCTTAAACAAATGACCTCGAAAGTAACAACGAAAAGAAAATAAAAATCAATCATTTTAACAACTATGAATCCTCAAAATCCAAAGCAAAGCCTGATTTCCATCAATAGTAGTACGAATGCTTCAATTAACTTAAACAACTTACCAATCCTCATATAAGTATATTAATTTGGAAGGTTAAGATGCAAATAGAAATTAACCAAACAGATATATAATAACAAAACTTGATTTAACCATATTATAACCAAAGTCTACTATAGTTCCTATGACAAGTATAAACATGGGTAGACAAGGAAAAAAAATCACCTATATAAGCTAGATAAACACAAAATTAACATCCTTACCTAAAACTATTGTACATGAGGTACATTGGAGTCCTTGATCGAAGACTCTAGAACAATCTCCTCTTCTTTTTTAGCATCTTCATTATCTTAATCTTCAAAATCAAAAACAAATTATTAGCAAATAATATAATTTATATTAAGAACTATGATCCTAAGAAAAGATTGAAAAGTAATATAAATTAAAGTACCAACATTAAAACTCCCATTAACATTTCGATGAATAGTTTCAAATTCCATGCTACAAATTTGGAAATTACACTACCACATCAATAGCATATCTCAGTTAACAATGACTTTACTTTATCTTAGTTTAATTACTATATTAAATTCTCCTATTTTGCAAAATATAAAACTTATTCCTAAATGGGTAGAAAAATGAAAAGAGAACATTCATATATTACAAGAAATGTTTAACTATATACATCAAATACCAACACAATTCTTACCAAAATATGCAGTACAATAGTAAGTAATTACAAGTAATGGAGAAGCTTTACTCACTTCGGGTAATAACTTAAAAATATTCACTAGTGCAGGAAAGACTTGTTGTCGCTGTTATTTTGGTCATTTGGCCTTGGTTTAAGACATGAGGCATATGCAGCTGAGGCAAAAAGGGTTATGTTTCTGCCTCGGTTCTCAACTGAGGCATATCTCATCATTACTGCCTCGGTTCTGACGGCAACCAAGGCATAATATAAGTTAAAAATTAAAAAAAAAGTTGCAGAAATCATCTTTCTCTCATCTTCTCCGACCTTCCACTCAGCCTTCCACACCATCTTCACGACACGAATGACGTTAGAGCAATGCTAGCAGAGCAAATCAAGAAGCGCGACCATGGGCAGATCGAGAATGACATAGTACCTTCGAACCACCATTGGCATAACTTCGTTCCTGCACTCACAAAACAAACCAGTTCTTTGCCAAAATCTTGTTGCAGCAAGACAAAACGAACACAACAATCAAGAACGCGCCATGGATTTTTCCACGCAGACGAACCACTACGAACCTAGCCAACACACGTCCACCACGCCAGAAAACTCAATGCTACAACATTTGAACCAAGCCATCACGAACCCTAATCGCAAGATTCACTACATAGCAACACATCCATCAGATCTTCATAACCACCACAACCAAAGTCACGAACACAACAACATCACAAACCCATTTAGAATGCAACGCTTTAGCCACTCCATTGCTACACTTGCCTGATGAAACTTACGCAGAGGATCGAAGAGGGAAATATGAGGGTTAGGGTTTTTGCGCACTAGAGGAAGGAGATGGATTGTTTCTAGTTTTGAAGATTTTAATCCCACCTTCTACCTCAGTTCAATTGAAAACCGAGGCATATCACCATCTTCTGCCTTAGGTCCTAACACCTGAAACCCTAGAGTCCGAAAAAAAAAAGAAAAAAAATTTGCTGACAACCGAGGCATAAACTGAATTTACTGCCTCGGGTCAATAACAACCGAGGCATAAACTGGCTTTACTGCCTCGGGTCAATTACAATCAAGGCATAAAACATTGCATAAATTACAAAACTGCCACCACGTGTTTATATGCCTCATTTCCACTATAACCGAGGCATAAAGCTCGAGTTAGAAAGTCCAAAATGCACTAGTGATTCCTTATCTCTACAATCACAAATTTCCCAAAGGATATCCAATAAATCCATTAACACAAATTAGAATGCATTCAATGCCTAACTTGTCATTCTTTGCAAATTATGTAGAAACAACTCATAAAATTTTGGCATTAAAGTAAAAAGGTGTAATCAACTATCCACATAATTGGATTTATCTTAAATATATGACCCCAAAAGTAATGCCCAAAAAGAAAATAAAAATCAGTCATTTTAACAACTATGAATCCCAAAATCCAAAGCGAAGCCCGATCTCCATCAACAGTAGTACGAATGCTGCAATTAACTGAAACAACTTACCAATCCTCATTAAGTATATTAGTTTGGAAGGTTAAGATGCAAATAGAAATTAACCAAACAGATAGATGATAACAAAACTTAATTTAACCATATTATAACCAAAGTTTACTAAAGTTCCTAAGACAAGTACATACATGGGTAGACAAGGAAACCAAATCACCTATAAGCTAGATAAACAGCAAAACAACATCCTTACCTAAAACTATTGTACATGAGGTACATTGGAATCATGGATTGAAAACAATTTCCACTTCTTTTTTAGCATCTTGATTGTCTTCATCTTCAAAATCAAGAACAAATAATTTCCTAATAATATATCGTAGAATAAGAAGTATGATCCTAAGAAAAGATTGAAAAGTAATATTAATTAAATTACCCACATTAAAATTCTCAATAACACTTCGATGTCAAATTCCATGCTGCAAATTTTGAAATTATACTACATCAATAGCATATCTCAGTTAACAATGACTTTACTTTATCTTAATTTAGTTACTATATAAAATTCTCTTATTTTGCAACATATAAACTTTATTCCTAAATGGTTAGTAAAATGAAAAGAGAAAATTCATATATTAAGGAAATGTTTAATTATATACATCAAATACCAACACAATTATTCGCAAAATATGTAATACAGTAGTGAGTAATTAGAAGTAATGGGGAAGTTAACTTTACTCACTTTGGGTAATAACTAAAAAATATTCCTTGTCTCTACAATCACAACTTTTCCAAAGCATATCCAATAAATCCATCCACAAAAATTAGTATGCATTTAACGCCTTACTTATCTTTCCTTGAAAAATATGTAGAAATAACTCACAAAGTTTTGGCATTAAAGTAAAAAGGTGTAATCAACTATGCACATATTGGATCTATCTTAAACATATGACCCAAAAGTAACGCCAAAAAGAAAATAAAAATCATTCGTTTTAACAACTATGAATCCCTAAAATCCAAAGCAAAGTCCGATTTCCATCAACAGCAGTACCAATGTTGCAATTGACGTAAATTTACATCTGTTACAAAAGTAACAAATATCAATTTTTTTTTATTTTTTTAGATCTGCACCAAATCTCTTTGTCTTATGCTTTTTCATCTTGTCCTCTTTCGCATTCCCCTTCTTCTCCTTCTTCTCTTTTTTCTTCTTTCTCTCCTACTCTTCTTCTTCACATTATAACATAAACTTACAAAAACATAACATATCTAATATAAACCAAATTTTATCAAAAGAAAAATGAAAAAATGAAGCTTTTTGTATGGAGAAACACAACTATGGTTCGTGTCGTCGTTGTAGTCGAGTGAAAACACCTTCGTCATCGCTTCTCTTAGAAGGATACCCACTTTCGCATCGCCACTACAGTTGGATTAAACATTGTTTCTACTGTCGCCAACCACCATCCTTCATCGCATTGACACAAAATTGGAGGGTTTCAATGTTTTGAAAAACAAAAATGGAGAAGCATGTAAATGGAGGCACACAAAAATGGAATCAAAGGAGAAAAAAACCTCTAAAATCGCTTGATAACATCGTCCCCTGTGCGCACCACGAAAACCAGAAAAATTTAACCCTTTCACATAATTTTTAACGTTTACATCTGATGCCCTATGGTTAGACATAAACTTACGTTTGACTTTACCCAGTCAGACATAAATTTACGTCTGACCATAGGGCGACAGACATAAATTTACATGTGACCATATGCAGTCAGACGTAAATGGCGATATTTATGTTTGACCCTAGAGCACCAGACATGAAATATTGATTACTTATTTACAAGTTTGTAACTAGTCATTTTTAATGTCTGATTCCTCTGCGTTAGACGTAAAATCATAGACATTAATTGTCTATTTTGTGTTAGTGAACTCGTTGAAGGGAAGGTGGAAGTGCAAACACAAGAACAAAAACAAGTACACATAGAAGAACTCGTCCTTGTCTCCGTCACAACCATGACATACTCGGTCCACGACATTAACATGTTAGTTTTGAATTGGTGATTTAAGCTAAGAAGGGGGGTTGAATTGGCTATTTAAAACTTTTTACGAAAGCTTAAACTATTTTCAATTGAATCAATTAGACGAAAAAGTTAGGATGTAAAAGCAGCAGAGCAGTACACTTTCAATCACTTAAAAAATAAAAAAAGCAGACTAGTTTGTTCTTGAAACAATCGATTAAAAAGACAAATAAATCGGCTAAAATACTGGGAATTTATGCAGAATATAGAATTCTCATATTTAACTCAAATAGCAATCTTTTACATACAAGACTTGTACCAATCAATGTTTCTAATTATTATACAACCTCAGATTACACAATAACGCATTAAAACATAACAAAGACTAGTGGATTACTTGATTTTCTTGAGATTTTAAAGCGATTCAAAGTGAGTGAGAAGAGAGAAAAAGAACTACACAATTGTTTTTATACTAGTTCACTTAATCATAGAGCCACATCCAGTTTACCAGGACAACCTGAGCCTGGTTTCCACTATATTCAAAATTTTTACAAATCAAACATCAAGATTTGACTTTTGAAAAAAGAACGACAGAAGATTTTTGACTCACTTACAGACCTAAAATCACATCAAGCAAACAACCAGAGGCACAAGAACATCCAAACCTAATGGTGGTTGTCCATAGTCAACCATACATGTGTTCTTTAAGCTACTCACAAGCCAAAATATCTCTAAGATCAACTAAGATCTCCAAACAACAAGTTGCAGTTGTGTATTGCAGAGAGAGAGTTTTCCAAAGAAGAATGACAAGATTTTGCGCTCAAAAACTCAGAAATGTAATTATGCTCTCAAAAACACAACATATATAGTTTGGTTTTAGTGAAATCAATTAATTGAATTTTCTGTACAATCAGTTGATTTCACTTGACTTAAGTGAAATCAGTCGATTGAAAAATAATTCAACTGACTAAATGCATTCATACCAAAATTTATATACTATAAGCCTTTTAACCTATTAAAACCCATTTTAACAGATTAAAAAAGACACACTAAGGCTAACAAGACATCTAAGCTATTTCATATAGCCTACCAACATGATACAACACCAAAAAATTACACTTAACATATTATTTTCATATTTAACACTCTAAAAATTTAATCTTCAAGTGAATCCTCATCAATATTCATCAAACACATATGATCTTCATGCACTTGATGTAACGTCCTAGCCAGAAATTTCTTATTTAAAATAAAAAAACAAAATAATAAATCTAAACCTCATTTATTAATAACTTCTCTTCCCAAAATGCGGGAAAGTTTAAAAAAAAATAATGTCAACGCGCCCATAATAATTAAAAATGCGGCGTTCAATAATTACAAATATAATCTGATTCTCCAAAACCATTACAAAATAGTTCATTAATAAACCTAGTAAAATCCCATGACTGGTCCCCACTCCGTTTCTAAACATCCTCAAGCTTACCTGCATCAACCTATGCTCACATGTAATAAGTGACATGATCATCGCCCAATCACACACAGACAGGGTGAGCCCATTTAAATAAACCAAAAAAATATAACAGTAATTACAACATCTCAAGATTATAAACAGTGTTAGTATTTCCCCTTTTTCTTAGTTACTCAACCTTCAACCCTTAATTCACACGTCTATTGATTCTACACCCTTTGAGTGAGTTCACTGATTGATCTTTGCTGCACGAGTGTCAACTCGCCCCTCCAACAACAGGCCACCACCTGATAGTCTACACGCGGGAATACCTTTGCCACGGTCTCTCACCGCGACACCAAGTGGAGTTCCCCAAAATGAACCTAAGTCCGTAGTTGTTCCTAGACTACCAAAACTCTATCAGATGCACTGAAGAGGGCAATCATGCGAAACCCCACCGTATGAGCCACGATCTCGCACACTCCATCGGACTTCATAAACCACAAGGCTACAACTTAGAGTGGCCACGTGTTACCCCAATACAAGATATAATCGTAACTGGGGCCCCGGCAAAAGCATCGCATCATAAACATCACCTAAAGCGATGTAGAAACCCTTCTTCGCGCACAAACTCTCCACCAAAACCACCAGGCGCGCCTCTCGCATCGCTAGGCGGAACCTGGTTCTAGACCGCTTGGTGGGCATCTCAAACCGCCAAGCGCCAAGCGCCAACAGAAGCCTCACTGCTCCGTCACCGCCTGACGGACTCCACCCTGCCGCCAGGTGCCTCGTGTAGGCAGTGGCCACTGCCACTATTTTGGAATCCTACCGCCTAGCGGCTCACCCCCTGCCGCTAGGCGCCATACCAATAGTGTAATGCTACTAGTTTTTGACATTTTTCTCAGGTCTTAAGAGACCCCATACATACAATGCGTCAATCTCATTTCAATCATAGAATTTTAGACATAATATTATAACAAAAAACTCAATGTATACCCATAACTCATGTCCAATTCAATTATTATCATGTCTTAACATGTTTTACTTCATTCACCACTGGAACAAGCCACAGAATGGTCAATATCATATTCACCACTTACCACAACACAATTATACTGATTACAGTACCATATCTAAATTACAGCTACACACCCAATTCGTGCTAATTCAATTTTATCATTCATACATTCTCTTCATCCTTTATTACCTTAAACCTGCCACATACAATCAATATACTCGAGGTCCTATAATTTTACACTCTAATATTCCTATAGTTCATGCCACCAAGATTTGACTGTATTACACATATAGTTGAATAACAACCACCACTACAACAACCAATATATATAGAAAGTACCCAATCCATCCATCTCACACATTTTTCTCTCATAATTCTTACTAAATGCAACACATACTAAATCCCATACCATCACATACCACCACACATTTAATGACCACCCAATTAAACGCACCCCATGACAAGAACACGGACCAATCCCACTTTCTATTGTACTAATGGGCCATAATTTCTCTATTTTAACATCCTTCCGCTAAAACAACATGTTCATCACAAACACAGATCATGCATATGCATTTTCAACTATTATATGAACCACAAAGCACCCATTTACGAATTCCAATACGCGTTTTTAATTCAAATTATTAATGGTTACATCACACGAGTCTATGTCAGTTTATTTCCATACCATTATCATATGCAAGCACGAACCAGGAATAGACCAAGTGCACCACCAATTTAACCAATGCATGTTTCTTGATAATTTCTTTAAATTTAGTTTTATACCTCCTTCTCACACTCCCATATATATATATATATATATATATATATATATATATATATATATATATATATATATATAAACACTACCATTAAATAACACACAATTGGCATACATAGGACTTGAACCCAAGTCCTCTCAACACAATTAAGTACTCTTAACCACTTGAGCTAGTACCTTTCCACGTCATGACCATTAGCATTTAATGCCATAAAGGTTTCCATACTCACATTTATTTAAATTCTTATTTATTTAATTATTTAATATTAGTGGGTCTTACACTTGACTTTATCAATTCCTTGCTTCAAGCTTGCTTATGCCAACATAACCCTCTTAAGAGAAACGATATCTCAACTCACCCCCGATAATATATATATTGTTCAACTAGGACGTCTAAGGCTTCAACCAACGAAACTTAGAAGAGGTTAACCAAACTTCCTCATGAATCCTATCGTACTAGGCCCTCTGAGGGAGAGATCTCTCAGAAAGCTCCTCCACGAGACTTTCCCTGTCTTCCCTTTTGACCTCGATGTTCACCCCTAGAACCTTAGATGTAGAGTCACTAGACTCCTCTAACAACTGACTAATATCTGACCCACGACCCCCAACATCGCAAACTCAAGCAAAACAGAAGAGCATTGAGGGAAAAAAGAGCAAGTACGAGAAAAAAGAACCACTATGAGACACTTAGACACTACGACAAAAATGACTATGTTCACGACATTCATAGAAGAAAAGTGCAACCTCACAACTCCACACCTAGCCCAAAACCATTAAAAGGCACATTAAATGCAACTCCTCGAATGCCCGTGACTTTTGTCTTCCTCAACCCTCTTCATTGCTTACACTCCTCAACCCTCTTCATTGCTTCCTGTAGTAAATCATCCAAGTCTTCTCAACTTGGACACTGACACACACATAATCACCATACTAAGGACTCCTCACCCATTAGTAGCCGACGGTCCATGCCCATCATGTGTCCAACCATCAAGCACATCCCAAACCCCTATTGAGTGTCCAGCAAGGTTTGAACCCGTGACCTTCCACTCATAAGGCCAAAGCACAACCACTATGCCAATTCACATTTTGTGATAGCCATTATAATCTTATGATTATACTATCGTTCCCCATTCACAATTACATTACCAAAACAAAATAATAATAAATCATACAACACATAACTGGCATACATAGGACTTGAACCCAAGTCCTTTCACCCAATCAAAGTAATCTCAACCACTTGAGCTAGTACTTTTCCACGTCACATCAAACAATAATTAATGCCATAAAGACTCTCTCTACTCACATTTATTAATTAATTAATTATTTAATTAATTAATTTCACGGGTCTTACAAGGGGACTACTATACGTATAGAGTCATACCATTAAAAGAAATAAATTTTCTTTGTGAAACACAAACAAACACAGCAAGCCAAGAACTCAAAATCATGGAACCTATAACTCCACCTTGTAGTCTGTGACATGTAAACACATCAATACTAGGGGGACTTTTGGACTATCTGTCCCAAACCCCAATGTATGCAGCCTCAAGGTGTAACCCAAAAAGGATGAGGAAGTACTCATCCTCGTGCCTCCAAGTAGACAGTGCTAAGAAGTTGACATAAGTACCTGTCCTCGTCCTCCCAAGCAGCCAAGGCCAAGAAGAATCACTAAAAATCACCCATGGCACGACCTAGCCGGATACATGTTAGCCTAGTAGGATGACATATACCTAGATTAAGTGCTTGTCTTAGTTAGTTTAATCACCCCCAATGAAAGGTAACCCCAGGTTAAGTGATTCATGGTGATTGTTAGGTAATTGAGATCTCAAAATCAAGACCCATGAACCCCACTATAAAAGTCACATTTTACGAAATATATGATTACACTATTCATTCTAACATAAGAGCACTAACCCTCGAATTGAATTTAGGATCAAAGTGTCTTTTACAAGCACCCTTCGATAGTTGGAGACAAAGTATTTTTGGAGTGAAGACCTTGGAGTATAAAGCATCACCTAACAAAAACCTCACAAGATATATATCATCACGTAAGATTAAAACCCAAAAAATTGTTAGAAAGGTTTAGTGCAAAAACCAAGTCCTCTTGTACTACATTACATGTTAGTCAATTTTAGTGTTGACGTGACTACTGGGATTTAGGGTCAAAATTGATGAAATTTTGAAAGAGGAACTTAACCTATCCTTTTTCTAGAGTTGCACCATGTATACTTCACATTTTGCAAATGGCCATAGGGAGTATACATTGTGCAACTCTTCCCGTTCTACATGAGTGATACTACCATGCCTTTGGCATGGTATTCACTTCTTGACGAAGTCATTGCAGTCAACTTCCATGGTTGGCCAGAAATGTCCTACCCTAAGGATTCTTGTTGCCATCGTTCGAGATCTAGAGTGGTAGCAGCATATACCTTCATGAATTTCCCTTATTACGTACTTCCCTTGTTCCTTCGATAACGCACTTGAGTAAGGGTTGGCCATGTCCTCGCTTGTACAATTCTTCTTCGTTAGCATGTATCGAGCCCCCTTTCGTACCCATCCTTTGTCCACTATGTCTGGTATGTTACCGGTTTTTAAGTACTATATGAATGGTGTCATCCCAGTTCCACCATTGTTGTCCACGTTCATGCAGGTGCACTTGTTACGGGTGCTACTAACGTTTGCTAGAGTAGGGATTTATATTTCCCTTTATCCTTTGTACTAGCAAGTTTGGAGAGAGCATCTGCTCTGACGTTGTCTCCTATAGGAAAATGTTGTACTTGTACTTCATCGAAAATGGTACTAATGATATCTCAGGCCAAATGGTAGTATTGAAGAAGCAGTTGGTCTTTTATTTGGTATTCATTAATAAGGTGGCCCACTGTGAGCTTGGAGTCGGTTATACATACTACCAAGCGTGCTTTGACTTCCCTAGAGAGTGTTGAACTGACCAAAATGGCTTCATATTCTACCTGGTTGTTGGATTTTTGAAATCGAAGAGTAGAGACTTTTCAATAAAAATCTGTTTTGGTCCTTATAACATGATGCTAGCTTCTGCTCCTTTTTTATTGGAAGATCCGTCGATGTATAGAGTCCACCAGTCCTCCTCTTGTGATGCTTGTAACTCGTCGAAAAAGTCTACCAGGCTTTGATGGGGCCATGTGATTCATATCGTATATTGAATTATGAGAGTTCTACAGCCCAAGCCCTTATCCTTTCGGCTAGGTCAGGTTTCTACAGTATCTTTTGGATGAGATAGTCGATTTTGACGATGATCTAGTGATTATGGAAATATGGTCTTAGTCTTCTGGCTGTAGTTACCAGAGATAAAGCTACCTTCTCGACCATTTGGTATCAAGTTTCTGGATCTTGTAGCGTTCCTCTAACAAAATAAACTGGTTCTTGCTTGTCGTCTACCTCTTGCATTAAAGTTGCGCTAATAGTGTATTCGATTGATGTTATGTATACGAGAAGTGGTATATCGATATCTGGTTTTCGTAGGATCGGAGGGGAAGCTATTATTTCCTTCACTTGTTCAAACATACATTGGCATTCCTCGCCTTAATCAAATTTTATCGATTTCCTTAGTAATCGAATCATGGGTCTCGTCTTACCTACTAACCTGGGCAATAACCTTGATATTGTTGTTAGCCGCTCTATCAATCGTCGTATCTCCTCATCATTAGTGGGATTCCTCATCTCTATGATGGCTTTCAATTTTTCAACTTTGTGTAAGCATAAATTCGGGAAATTTACCGTGGTCTACCCCAAATACACATTTTTCTGGGTTCAACCATCGGTTGAACTTTCTGAGGGTTCTGAGTCCATCAAGTCTTGCAAATGTTGTGCCAGGTTTGGTGATTTAACTACCATATCATCGACGTAGACTTCAACGCTTTTGTCGATCAGATGGCTAAAGTCTTTATCCATCAGTCTTTGGTAAGTTGCTCTCGTGTTTTTAAAGGCGAAAGGCATGACCGTATAGTAATAGTTTTCCTCTTCTATGATGAAGGTTGTTTTTATCCTACTACACCATTGACTAATAGGTCAATACTTGGTTAGGTCAGTGCAATATACGCATAAACACCACTTGCATATAAGCTTTTTTACCAAAACTACATTGGCAAGCCAACTCATATATTGTGCCTCTCCAATGAATCCAGCTTTTAGAAGCTTTGTTGCTTCTACTTTAGCCGCCAATCTCATATTTTCTCCAAACTTTCTTTTCTTCTCGGAAACATATCTGGCTTCTTTGAAAATTGATAGTCAATGAACAGCTATTTGGGGATTACCGCTTCGTAAGTCTGCCACTGACCAGACAAAAAGGTCTGTGTTATATTTTAAAGTTGTTTCAATCACAACTTCTTGCGATTTTAATCTTGACCCAACCTTCAGGTTCCTATCAAGCGTTAGCTCCAAGCTCCTTGTATCTGTAACTGGTTTTATTCTACAGTCACTTCCTAAGAATCGCACATGAATGGTTTTTGTATGGTCGCCCTCACAAAAAATTGTGTGTAAGTCGATATATCCTCTAGTGCATACCCTTTCTTCGGAGAACCCATGTACTAGCTTGTCGTGTGGGCTTATTACTTCTTCCGGTATCTACAATTTTTTATAGGTTTTCTAGTAGAGAATCTCAACTGCATTTCCTTGGTTTACCAATACCTTTTTCACAGAAAAGTTTTAGACCTCAACGGTAATGACAATGGGGTCATCCTGGTCTGAGTCCACGCCTTCCAAATCAACATCCGTGAAGGTTATAGGTGACATTCTCCTTTGCCTATGTACGCAGGTTATGAGGTTGACAAACTGGATGCTCCTGTGGTTTTGTTCCTTACCAATCTAGTAGCCCCGCTGCTTATGAATCCCCTAGAGATTGTGTTTATTGTGTCCCTTAACAGCAGCCTGTCACTGGCATGATTGTCAGCACTTTTTTTAGGGGGAATCCTCCCTTCGCTCATCCTTGTTCTTGTTGTCATGCTGGTGGCTTGGTCGATCCGTGTTCCAATTACATCTCGGTCGCGAGCTACCTTCCTCGTCTATTCTAATGAAGCTTTTGAGGTGTCTGGAGCGTATTTGTTCTTCTATCTTGTCCTGCAAGGCTTTGTATTTGCTCATGGTCTGCCCATTATTGCGGTGATACTAGCAATATTTGGACATATCGGCGTTTGGCGGGTTGAAGGACTTGCGAGGACGAGGTATGAGGTCAGTCTGTAGGGCCATTTCGAGGATACGCGAGTGAGGAGCGCTCAAAGGTGCGTATCGTAAGTATCCTTGTGTCTGGGGATCCTAAGGTCTAGGGTCCGCCTTCGCTAGTGCTTTTTCGGCTCTCCTTTCGACAAGTTGCAAGTTTGTGCAGAACTTGGTTTGTAGCGTTGTCATCTCCTCCATACGTTTGTAGTCAGCTACACGTAACCTTATCTCGTGCATGGTAGCGGGCAGCCTGAGGCAGATGTTATCTGTGAAAGACCACAGTTTAAGAACCATAACCATGTATCACATGACCACGTCCTATGTTAAATTCTTAATATTTAGCGCCACCTTGCTAAATCTGTCAATAAATGCTCTTAATGTATCGTCTCTTTCTTGCCTAACACTAAAGAGGGATAGCGAGGGGGCTTGGTGGAAGCGGCTTCATGCGAACTAGGGGTAGAAGAGCGTGGATAGAGTGTCGAAATAATCGATAAGTGTAAAGAGGCAGGGATGTAAACCATTCAAGGGTCAGTCCCTTGAAGGTGGTATCTTCATATAATGGCATGTTCGGTTGAATAGAGTCTGAGGTGAGTGACATAGATCTTCACATGCTCATCATGGTATGTGTCTCTGTCGTATCGTTCCAAGGTAAAAGTTTCCCACTGCTTGGGGAAAGGGGTTTTAGTGATGTCATCAATGAAGGGATATTGATGCTTGTTTCTGTTGGCAGTTGTAGGGTGGGCGATAGCAATTTGGACGATGGCGGTATGTTGGATGGTTGTGATGGTATGGTGAGTCAGGTTGTACTCGCTTTCTTCTTCAGTCATCTGATATTAGGGAGTTTTAAACTCTAGATGGCCTTCCTCCTTTTTGCATTTCCTATGCATAGCTTGCATCTCCACCTTCCTCCTTGGCAGGAGTTTTCTTACCTTAGAGCTTCCATTTCATCAGCGTTGTGCTTTTTGAATTCAACAAATTCTTGTTGCATTTTGGCTTGCCCTTCTAAGATAGTGGCAAGATCGATCTGGTTCTGACCGACATCTTGGGATTCTTGTCCAGCTTCTTTTTCTCCACTAACTTTGTTGCGAGTAGAAACCATATTTGACAACTCTTGTACTGCTTGGGTAAGATATTAGTAGGGCCCTATGGTGTGCATCAATTGTTCCTGCACAAACAATGTTAGATTATTATGGGACCAAAATCTTATCTTACCACAATCTTCAAAACTTCTCGGATGGATACTCCTCGATGTTATTCACCATATCTTCGTTGCCCGATATTTGACAAAACATGGGGGGTTACTTGTAGAAAAGTCTTTGACGATTAAGTCAGCAAAAGCTCTTAAAGTTAAATCTCAAATTATGCACTAATGAAAGAGTACCTTTAATTGTTAAGGTCCACTCTTATTGTGATATCCCTCTCTTTCACTTCCTTTTTCTTTCTCTCTAAAAACAGCAACACTCTCCCTTCTTTCTCAATCTCTCAATTTTCTCTACAATCCAATCTTCTTCCACTCTCTAATCTCTGTGCTACCATCTCACTGTTTCAACTTTTCCATACTCAGACTCTGGAAGGATAAGCCAACAGGACCCTCCGCAATTCCTCCCTCAGCCACCATCCTCTTAGGTAAGTTATATCTCGAATTTGGGTTCAAATCCAGCTAGAATTCACAAATTAATCTCTGAATTTCGAATCTGATCATGTAATTCTTCCTTCTCCCTGTTGTGGTGATGGGTTCTCTTAGGTCAAACTGAAAATTCTGCTGTCTTGCCAATTTCTTGTCTCCACTAAGTGAATTCTTGACCAATAGGTAAGGGAAGCTGACTTTAATCTAGATTTCGCATGAATTGTGTTTGGGAGTGATTGAATTGCTTGATTGTATGTTTAAATCGTGTTTGAAACTGCCCTTGCGTGATATTGAGTGTTGGACGATCCTGAGCGAGCTTGCATGTGAAGAACAGAGAGGATTTCCTGGTAGTTTCGCCTAGGCGAGCCGCTCTCGCCTGAGCGAAAATACCAGAGGATCACCTCTGTCACTGCGCGAAACCTCGCCTAGGCGAGCTGGAGTCACCTGAGCGAGATAACATCTCGCCTAGGCGAGCCAGTTTAGCATGAGCGAGAGTTCGCCCAGGATTTGTAATTCGCCACTGTATGATGTCTCGCCCAGGCGAGATCAACTCGCCTAAGCGAGATAAGCTCTCTAGCTTAGGCGAGACTCTCTAGCGTAAGCGAGATTCCCTGCAGAAGTTAGCTTTCTCACTGTTTGGCTTACATGATGCTATATTGATTGCTTTAAAATGATGATAGTTGGTCTTGTATGTGATCTTTATGCATGTTAGACTGTATGATGGAATTGAGTGCGAATTTGATGTGAATGAGAATATGTTGGAGTTAGGATTTCAAGGGAAATTCTAAGGAATGTGGTTTTAGTGAATGTAAGGGCATGAGGACTCAGATTGGTGGCATCCTGACGCTCCTAGTAACTATTAAGACTCAAGTAGAGTATGATGGATTACGTCGGGGGGAGTAGCAGGAGGTCCTGGTCTATGATTCTGATCCATCATAGAGGTGATGGGATTTACCT